>Ga0209808_1000003_pt1 | contig 166857 bp, 127 predicted proteins | sample GraSoiAngelo_157_FD_186171 | JGI IMG/M metagenome (GOLD analysis project Ga0209808, IMG submission 186171) | Grasslands soil microbial communities from the Angelo Coastal Reserve, California, USA - 14_1009_16_20cm (SPAdes) (version 2) | ecosystem: Environmental > Terrestrial > Soil >... | reverse complement strand
GGTCGTAGTAGTGGATGCTCTTGCGGCAAACTTTCCAAGCATCGCGCCGTTCATGAAGGGCGGCGTTGTAGAGCTCGCAAGCCTCGTGGAGCTGGTTCTCGAGAAACCGAGCCTGGGCTTGGTTGGGGTACAGGCGGTATTTGTAGGCGGCGCGCATAAGCAGGAGTATACAAAGAGCATAGGCCTAAGGCAAACAAAAAGCGAAGACGCACGAATATGCAAAAGAAGGCCGCATTCCCCTGTCACCTAAAGGCGACCGTCCCCTGCGGACGAATCTATGGATTCGACCGAGAGTACTTCAAGGACGTCTGCGGGCTGCGCACGGTCAAGTTGCTCAAGTTAGAAGGTACACATGGCTTGTGGAGAGTATTCACAAGCGCCAGCAAGATGGGACCCCGCGCGCGAGAAATCTGTGGGTCATGCCCTATTCCCCATACGCAAAAACGCCGGAGACTCAGGCATACCCTCCCGTTGCACGCCGCTCATAGGCAAGACTCTCGAGAATCTTTTCCGCGGACATGGTGTTATCGGCGGGGAGCGTGAGCTTCGGTTTGAGACGCTGGAAAATCTGATCTGCCATTCGAACGCGCACATCAAAATCCAGCTGCGAGCGCCGCATCAAGAACGAGTCGATCAGCGCACTCTCTTCAGGAGTCAGTTTGGCAGCTCCTAGAGGAGCAAGAACAGGCCCGGTTGGCGCCGGAGCCGTGTGCCACACAGTCTTCAGATCGCTAAACGAAGCTTCGCGCACAACCAAAGAGCCGGCAACCAAATCGCCGAGTCGCTTGTTCTCCTTCGTAAGAAGTGCGCTCGCAATGCCAATCGCATAAAAACCGGGAAGCCAGTCGACGATGCGCAGCAAATTCCTGGCGATGGATTCTGCTACGGTTAGCGGCCGCCCCGAATCTTTGATGACCCGAATACCTGCTTTTCTTTTGCCGGGAGTCTGGCCATTCCAAATGATCTCGAAGAATGCGAAATAACCGAAGTAGAGTAGAAAGAAAAAAATGACGAGCAGAGCGGCGCCCCAAACCGCTGACTTGGGAAGAGCCGCCGCTAAAGCCCCAAGGGCCATCGTGCCGCCAAGCCCAACGATGAAACCAATCAAAATCTGAATGAGCGTGTCCAAAGCAAGGGCCAGAAACCGGCTGCCGATTCCCGCAATGCCAAATTCGAGCAAGGTTTGCTCCGGCGTTTCGATGGTAAGCTTCTCGGTATAGGAACCAAGAGGACTCTGGTCCGGCAGGTTCGAGGACATGATATCCATCCGCTGGCTGGAAAAACGCAAACCTTATTGGGCGCGCCTGGAACAGCTCGTGCAGGTGTCGGGCCGCGGTGTCAGTGCCCTCCGCCACAGCGAATTGCAAGAGCTTGGCCTATTATATCGTCAAACCGCCTCGGACCTGGCGGCGGTGCGCGAAGATGCTTTCAGCAAGCAACTGGCAGTCTACTTAAATCAGCTTCTCGGGCGCAGCCATAACCTCATTTACCACGGTCACAAAACGAAAGTCAGCGGCATCGTGCGCTTTTACGGCCGGACCTATCCACGCGCTTTCCGCGAGACACTGCCACAAACGCTGATTGCCCTGGCTATCTTTGCCATAGCCGGACTTGCGTCCTGGATAGTAACGATTCGCGACCCGGGGTTCGCACACCGCGTGCTGGGTCCGGGCATGACGGAAGCCATCGAACGACACGAGATGTGGACGCGTTCCATCGTCACGATCAAACCGCTCGCTTCCTCGGGTATCATGACCAACAATCTTTCTGTAGCCTTCAGCACTTTCGCGCTCGGAATCACAGCGGGGCTCGGCACCATTTGGATGCTCGCCGTGAACGGCGTGCTCATCGGGGTGGTTGGCGCCGCCACCTGGAAGGCCGGTATGGCCTTGCAGCTCTGGAGTTTTGTTGCTCCGCATGGCGTGTTGGAGTTGCCGGCGATATTTATCTCGGGAGGAGCCGGACTGGAAATCGCTCGAGGCTTGCTGTTCCCTGGTTATCTACCGCGACGCCTATCTCTCGCTCAGGCCGGCGGGCGAGCAGCGCGCTTGTTGCTGGGAACTATTCCGATGCTCCTGGTTGCCGGTGTGATTGAAGGATTCTTTTCCCCGAGCTCGGTGCCAATTAAGATGAAATTCCTGCTGGCCGCAGCGTTATTTGCCGCGCTGCTTTCCTACCTGTTCTTCGTCAATCGGCATGAGCCAAAGCCTCCTAAAGCAGGTTCCGCTCTTTGATATCGAGATATTGATTCACCAAAGAAGAAGCCAGCAAGCCGGGAACCAGTTCGAACGCAAACACTCCGCGTTGGCGAAGCCCCCGCAAGAGCAGGTCGCGGCGGTGTGCAATCTCCAGCGCCGCCGCGTGCCGGTACATTTCCTCAGGTGTTTGCGGAGTGGCCTCCGCTAACGCCGTGAGATCCGGCTGGTTCATGGCGCTAAAAACAACCAGATGACGTTGGGTCATTTGCATCGCGTACTCAATCACTTCAGGTGTCGTAGGCGTTTCGGCGAAATCCGTAATCCAAACAACCAGACTCCGCCGGCTCTGTTCGGTTAGCAGGACCCGCGCTGCCCGCGAGTGATCGGCTTCCGAAGCTTCCGGGCGGACTTGCGCAAGGCAATCGACGACGGACCGCAAGTGAAGCGGCCCCCGGCTGGCACCCAGGTTGAATTGAATATTGCGTCCGTAGGCCAGCAGGCCCACGCGGTCGCCGCATTGCGCCGCAACTTGCGCGAGGGAAAGCGCGGCGTTGACGGCGTAATCAAGCTTGCAAATCCGCAAATCTCTTTGTTCCTGCTGTACTTCTGCACGCAATAAACGTCCGGCATCGAGCACAATCCAAATAGTCTGGCTGCGCTCCATTTCAAAAATGCGCGTGGTGAGCTGGTGGCGCCGCGCCGTCGCCGTCCAGCAAATATCGCGAATGTCGTCGCCCTGCTGATATTCGCGCAAACTCTCGAACTCCCGGCCCTGGCCGCGCTGGCGGCGCCGGCGCTTTTCCATTTCAATTTGCCGGCTGCGGATCAAATACAGTGCGTGCTGGCGAGCCTGCTCCAGATCGGGAAACACACGCACCGTTTGCGCAGTCTCGGCCACCGCCCATCGCTGCGCGAGCCCCAGCCAGCTTTGGTAGCGCAGGAATAGACGCCCCACGCGTTGGTCGCCCCGCTCGCCTGGAAGAATCCGGTAACTCGTGCGAGCCCTGTCTTTTGCCGGGACAAGCAACTCAAGCATAGGAGGAGCAAGCCGGAAAGACGCCGGCGTCTCATCGGTCAGAAAACACCGAATCGCGATGCCCGCGAAGTTGCCAATGACTAAAGCCACTTCGCACGGCCTTGCCAGCGCTGGCGCTCTTTCCCACGATCGGCGTGCTTCAATTTCTGTAGGCTTGGGCAAGCCCAGCAGGTCCGACAAGAAGGCCAGCACCGTGACAAAATCCCAAAGAAACATCGCGCCAATCAGCCGCGGCGACCACCATGCGGGCACCAGCCATAGCAATCCCAACAGCAGCATCACGAAAAAGCGCGGTCCGAACCCAAACGGCAGCCGGCCTAGCGCCCTCGCCCGGGCTCCCACCTCCTCTGGAATTAATGGCTGTGTCCGATTCATTCGCCGCTCCTCATTCCGTCACTTCGGCACTTCCACAGCCGCGATGACCTGACCGATCACCTGGTCGGAGGTGAGGCCTTCGAGGTCGGCTTCCGGCTTAAGCAAGATGCGGTGGCGCAAAACGGGAAGAGCGGCAGCTTTCACATCATCCGGCAGCAAGTAATCGCGACCTTCCATTCCCGCCAGTGCGCGCGCCACAAAGAAAAGACCGACGGCCGCACGCGGGCTGGCGCCCAGCGAAATGGATGGCCAATCACGCGTGCGACGCACGAGCGAAACCACATAGGAATGAAGCGCAGGCTCGACGCGCACGCTTTCAACTTCGCGACGCGCCTCAGGAAGCAACGCCGAGTCAAGCGGTGTTAGCATAATCTCCTCGAAACGCCGCGGATCGTACCCCTTTTCATACTGCGAAAGAATGAGCATCTCTTCCTGCGAGGACGGATAGGTCACGCGAATCTTCAGAAGGAAGCGGTCAAGCTGTGCTTCCGGAAGCGGGTAAGTGCCCTCAAATTCAATCGGGTTTTGCGTCGCCAGCACGGTGAAATTCCCGGAAAGCGGATAACGGACACCATCGATCGTCACCTGATGTTCTTCCATTGCCTCGAGAAGCGCGGCCTGCGTCCGCGGCGAAGTCCGGTTGATTTCGTCGACGAGCAAGAGGTCGGTGAACACGGGCCCGCGATGCAGCGAGAAGGTGCTGGTGCTTAGATTGAACACGTTCGTTCCGGTCACGTCTGCAGGCATCAGGTCTGCAGTGCATTGCACGCGCTGGAAGCCCAGAGCACAGATGCGTGCCAGCGATTTGACCGCTAGCGTCTTAGCGAGACCCGGAACACCTTCGATGACCGCGTGACCGCCGCAAATCAACACCAAAAGCAATTGATCAATAAATTCGCGCTGGCCGATGATGATTTTGGAGAGTTCCGCACGAACGTGCGACGCAAGTTGCGAGAGATGTTGCACGGTTAGCTCTTCTCCTTCCGAATCGATGGACGCGCGGTCAACTTTGTCGCATGCTGTTCCAGCTTTTGCACTAAATCCAAGGCTTCACGGCGCGGTAGCTTCTCGACGCGGCTTGCCTCTGCAGCTCGCTGCAGCAACTGCGCAATACCCGCTTCCTTCCAACCAAGACGCTCCTCCGCAGCCTGTCCAACCTCTTGGCCCGGCGTCGACGAAGGCAAACCGAGTTGCCGCGTCAACAGCGAACGAAACCGCTGGTAAGAAATGGCCACTGCGGACGACGCAGCGCCTGCTCTTTCGTACAAACCGCCTAGCGTTTCCACATACTCCAGTGGCGACAATCGCGAAACTTCTGCAGGAACGTAAATCGGCCCGCTCCGCCGGCTGAACGTGAAAAGCAGCGCAAGGGCAATCACTCCGAGCTGCAGCAAGCCCCACACGAGCGAAGTCTTGGCTACGTAGCTCCAAAGCGAACTGCGTTGCCCGTGAAAGTATTCGTCCCAGTAAATTTCGTAAGCCCTTTCGGGGGACCGGTTCTTTAGAGCGTTCAGAAAAAACGCGAGATTGTCGTCCTTCGTGATTCCCGCATTCGTCAATGGTGTCGCGCCGGCCCACCAAAGAATCTCCCCATCGCCCACCCTCCAGCTCACTACCCCTGCCCTGTCTATATCGCCGTATAAGGCTAGTTGGGAGGAGCTGAACTTGCCCCAATACGCTTGCGGCTGAATGGTTACGTGCTGCGCCCCTTTTGCCAGGCGGTTTGGCATGCTGGGGCTGAAAGTTTCCCAGGCTGGATCCGGCGGATTATTCGAAACACTCGCGTCCGGGAAAAATGCTCGAATCATTGCCCCCGTGAAGAGCAAATGCCCACCGCGTTTTACAAAACTCGCCAGCGCTTTTTTCTCTTTCTCACTGGGCGGTTGAAAAGGCTCGGCGAGAATAAGCAAAGCGTTTGGCGGGTTGGCGTCCAGCTCCGTCGGAGAACTTTCCCAGCGCCTCACCAAATAGTGGAGCTCCGACAGCAGCAGGTATGCCGCCTTCGCCCCACCCGATTGCGCCGAGTAAGTCGAGGGGACCGGGGAATTGAACTGCTCGCCGGGAGGGGCCAGGATTACGCTCGCCGCTAGCATCAAGAGCAGCAGGCTGCCGCCAACTAGCAGAATCTTGCGGTCAGAGGCAGCTATTCCAGCGAGCATCCCAGCGCCTCCAAGTGGCGAAGCGATTCGTGAAAATCCTCGGCCCTTGCGCCACGATTGGCGTACCAGGCTCGTTCCAGTCCACTGGTCAAAGCCGCAAGCGGCTCGCGAGGAGCAGGCGCTGGCCCAAGTTCACCGGGTGCGGACTCAACGACGAGCCGCAAGTATTCGCGCGGAGTTTTCGTGCGGTCTTTGGGAACAACACCATCGTCCTCGAGGCGCGCGATTCCCGCCCAGTACGCCGAGTGCACGGCCTCGCGAAAGTTGCCTTGTTTCGCGGCTTCACGCGCTGCGCGAATCCATTCCTGCCAGGTTCGCACTGCAGTCACATCCACGCTCGGGGGCAAAGCGTTCACGCGTTCCCTGCTGGCAAAAAAACGAAACACCAGCAGCGCAACGATTCCCACTGCGACGACAACAAGGAACCAGGAGAGAATCTCCCCTCCAAGGGGGTACCGCGAAATACCGCCGAACAGTCTCAGCAGCATTCGCTCGACCCACAGTGCCAGGCGCTGCCGGAAAAGGTCCCACGCGCTGGGTGGCCTCACCGCTCCGAACTCCGGGCGTGCCAAGATATGAGCGAGTTCGTCGCGTGCTTGCGTGGAATGCGTAGCGTTCTGCGCAGGCCATTCGACCTCTTCCTCCAAGTGATTGACCCAGGTCCGCGCGTTCTCGCTTGAAAGCGACGTTAGTTGATTCCGCAGCGTCTCCGAAGAAATGGAGAACCATCCTTCGGGAGTGGCTACCATCCAGCGCTTCGGGAGCGAGTCCCGCAGAGCCGCCATTTCATTCGTGGAAGGTTTCTTTTTCAGAATCTCCGAAATCCGGTGCAGTTCTGCCGCAAACGAGGTCTGATCGTATGAGGAGCCGGCCGGAATGCCTGTCTCCGAGGCAAATGGCCGTCCTTCCCCAAGCGCAATCAGACTCCCGGCCAGGACCACAAGCAGAAGCAAAGACAAAAAGGGACGATGCATGCGCACCTGCGCGAAGTAGCAAAAGATATTTTGCTTCGTCGGGCGGTTTCAGGAAAGCGTTCTTGCCACGCCCGGCGCTCCCGGGGCAATCGGCCCAGTCGGATTCATCATGAATTGCAAGTCAAACGCTTCCTTGCGCACCCTTAGATCGTAGTAGAAGACAGCCGTTGCAATCGTGAGGATCGGGCCGACCAGAACGCTCCCAATAAACTCTCCCACGTGGCTTAATGCAAACCACAAGCGAACGGCTCCTGGATTCTTGGACGAGAGCGCCATTGCAACGCCAAAGGGAAAGGTAAACAAAAATGCTGCAGCATAAACGAGCACGAAATAAAGCAGATAGATTACGAAAGCCCGACCGGCATAGTCCTTTGTGAGGCTGAAGCTTCGCTCGAGGGACGCTCGTGGCCCAAGATCCTCCAGTAATGCAGCAGGCACGCAGGTAAGCAACCGGCAAGCGACGTAAAACCCAGGAATGATCAGCAAAATGAACGCGCCCATGACCGCCAGGCCGTTAAGCAGGATGACGCCGAACAAACTCCCGAGTTGACCGCGCATTCGGCCCAGGGACGCGCCAATCGTGGTCGTCCTCCCAAGATATAGTTCCGAAACCGCAAACACCGTTCCACCCTGGGCAAACAAATAGGCCACCAGGTAAACAATCAGACCCACAATCACGCCAACAATCCCGAACGCCACCAAGCCGCTGGAGGATCCCGCTTGAAGTTGTTCGACTGGCGCGTTCGTGCGAACCGCCCGGGGGGTCATGAACAATGTCTGCGCCAACCGCAAAGCGAGGACCAGCAATTGCGGAATTGCCGTGATGCCCGCAAACAACAAGAAATTCTTGCGATACAAGGAGAACGTACGGTCGAGGATTTCACCGAGCGAAAGGGGACGTAAGTCGAGGTCCGCCATAAAACCTCCTAATAGAGGTCTCAACCTTCCGAATCGCTCGACTGTATCAAATGCGCGCTCAAAAGGCATCCTCCATCACCGCAGTTGTGACTCACGCAACAAGCCCCACCCCGAGAGAATCGTTGCGCACAAAGGCCTGACATCGCCTATGTTGAACTGGTTTGAACACATCATATAGTAATAATTCATGGTAATGTCCCCTGACTCTTATTTCGTTTGTACTTCCTCTATGGAGCACTCGCTTGGGACTAAACCCCAAATTGCAGTGTGACGCGGAAAAAGGAGAACCCTATGCTCAAGCCCTTGAAGTGCAAGACGTTCAAAATGGGCACGACGTGCTGCTGTCCACCCTCAAGCAAGTGCGTGCTCTTCATGCAACCCTGAGCGTCTTGATGACCGATGTCGCCGCGATACGACGAAACCCTGCTGCACGCGCCAGGGGATCTCGTGCATTACAAGAACAATCTGCGCTCGGCAATCAAAACCGCCAAGCCAATCGTCGAACAGGCCATGGAGTCCTACCATGAAATGATCCGCCAGATCGAAGAGTCCGAGTTGTGGCGTAATTGAGGCGTATCGCAACGCCTCTCGCGCTATAAGCGCAGCCAGCGCGCGTATAAAAGGCCTTTTGTTTACTGGAGTTTTTCACGCTTCTTGGACTTGCTTATCTTTCCCACGGTGAACAGAAGGAGGTTCCTGTCTTCTTCACTCATACGGGCCAGACATTGTTGCAGCTTTCTCAAATACCTGGCTTCTTTCCCATAAGAACCCCACAACTTCTGCCCTGCTGTTCCGCCAGGTAGCTGCGGCTTGGGCGGCTCCTCGCCCTCATACAAGAGTTCATACATCGGGACTTCCAACGCGCGCGCGAGCTTCTCCAGCGTCTCCACCGCAGGCACGGTGTGCCCGTTCTCCACGCGAGAGATGTAGCAGCGCAACAGCCCAGATCGCTTTTCAATATCCCCTTGTGATAATTCTTTCTGCTCACGCACCGTGCGGAGCCGTTCGCCTAAGATCATGGATATCCCTCAATTCCGGCCATGGGTGGGCCGCAGATAGAATTCGTCCGGCTTTTTCCCTAAACTCTAACTCAACTGAGGGGTAAACGTCGAGGAGGAAAATCGTGCGCAGCTGGATGGACCAACTCGCGAACCCGAAAGCATGACTTGCGCCTTAACTGGCTTATTCGCAGTGGCGTTCGCTGCGAGAAACGCGTAACCGACGTGACTGCGTGATATCCTCTGCTCGCATCAAGGGAGGCGCGGTGATTCGAACTTTTGTTAGGTCCACTTTAGTTCTGCTGACTTTAGCGGCGCCTGGTTGCTTGCGAGGCCACTCCGCGCACACTTCGACGGCAGCGGAAGTCGACGCAATCTTCTCCGGCGTAACTTCTCCTGACGCGCCGGGTCTCGCGGTACTGGTGCGCCAAAACGGCAAGAACGTCTTCGAGCGTGGTTACGGCTTGAGGGATCTGCGCACGAAAGCCAAAATCGATGGGCACACCAATTTTCGCTTGGCTTCCTTTACCAAGCAGTTCACCGCGATGGCCATCATGCTTCTGGTGCACGAGGGAAAACTCCGCTATGAGGAAACGCTTACGGAAATCCTTCCCAATTTTCCGGAATATGGAAAAACCATAACCGTGCGAAACCTTCTGAATCATGTCTCGGGCCTGCCTGATTACGAAGACCTAATGGAAAAAGCGGAGAAAACAAATGGTCCGCTTTGGTCGCCCGAGAAACAGATTCAAGACGCCGAAGTCTTGGAGTTGTTGAAAAAGGAAAAGAGCGGAAAATTTGCGCCAGAGACTAGCTGGTCGTACAGCAATTCCGGTTACGTAGTCCTCGGTCTTCTCATTGCCAAAGCATCGGGTAAACCTTACGGAGAATTCCTGCGCGCACGAATTTTCACGCCGCTCAAGATGCATCACACGAACGTTTGCCAGAAAGGCAAAAACGAAGTAGTGAATCGCGCGTTCGGCCATTCCAAAGAGAATGACGCATTCAAAGAAACCGATCAAAGCTCAACTTCGGCGACGCTAGGCGATGGCGGCATCTATTCGAATCTTGAAGATCTAGCCAAGTGGGACGACGCTTTGCGAAATCATATGCTGCTCAGTGAAAAAGAAATGCAGCCCGCGCTAACGCCCGTCAAACTCAAGGACGGCTCCGAACCGCACTGGCCCAAAGAGCCCAAAGACGATAATCTCCTTCCTGGCAAGCCCGTATCCTACGGCTTTGGGTGGTTCCTTGATCCTTACAATGGCCACGCGCGCATGTGGCACACGGGATCGACGATGGGCTTTCGCACCGTGATTGAACGCTTGCTCAACGAAAATCTCACCTTTATCATCCTGTCGAACCGCACCGACCTCGATCCGGAAAAACTGTCGTTGCAAGTCGCGGATTTGTTGCTGTCGACAAAAAATTGAATTCTGTCCGCGAAGAGTGAATCTTTCTCTTGCAGCAAGCAGGATTCCTGCTTAGGACAACCCCGAGAGTTTGCCGGGGCCTTTCATCTTGCTGCGCGCCATCATGCCCCCGTACTGCTTCATCATGGTGCGCATTTGAAGGTATTGTTTCAGGACGGTGTTGACGTCTTGCACAGTGGTGCCGCTGCCCTTGGCGATGCGCTTGCGCCGTTTGCCGTCGATGACGTTATGATCGCGGCGTTCTTCGTTGGTCATCGAATTGATGATGGCTTCCACCTGCTTGAGTTTTTTCTCGTCCACAGCGGTGTTTTTCGGCAGATTGGCGAGCGGTCCCATTTTCGGCAGCATGTCCACAATCTGCTCGAGTGGTCCCATCTTGCGCACCTGGCGGAGCTGATCGCGGAAATCTTCGAGCGTGAATTCCGATTTGCGGAGCTTGCGTTCGAGCTCCTCGGCCTCCTTGCGGTCAACGGCTTGCTCGGCGCGCTCGATGAGCGACAGGAGGTCGCCCATGCCCAAAACCCGCGAAACAATACGCTCCGGATAAAAGCCTTCCAGGGCGTCGTATTTTTCGCCAAGACCCACGAATTTGACGGGTGCGCCCGAGACTTTGCTGATGCTGAGCGCTGCGCCGCCGCGCGCGTCGCCGTCGAGTTTCGTGAGAATCACTCCGGTGAGGCCCAAGCGCTTGTGAAATTCGCCAGCGGATCGCACGGCGTCCTGGCCGATCATGGCGTCTGCGATGAACAGGATTTCGCTGGGCTGCAATTCCTTTTTGAGCATACTCAGCTCGTTCATCAGCTCATCGTCAATGTGCAAGCGGCCCGCGGTGTCGACGAGGATGACATCGCTAGCGGAAAGCTTCGCTTCCTTGATGGCGCCTTTCACGATTTCCATGGGCTTGTCGGTGCCCGCCCCTGGCCAGATCGCCGTGCCAATCGCCTTGGCTACCTGGGTGAGCTGCTCGCGCGCGGCGGGGCGATACACGTCCGTGGAAACGACGATGGGCCGGTGGCCATGCAGCGAAAGCCATTTGGCGAGTTTACCGGTGGTGGTCGTTTTGCCGGAGCCTTGCAGGCCGACGATCATCCACACCGAAGGCGGTTTGGAGGCGAAGAGCGGCTTCGCGTGTTTTCCCAGGAGCGCGGTCAGCTCGTCGCGTACCACTTTGACGACCTGCTGGTCGGGCGAGAGTTGCAGCATCACTTCGCTGCCGATGGCCTTCTTGCGGATGTTGGCCAGGAGTTCGTCGGCCACGCCCACATTGACGTCACCTTCAAGCAGCGCTTCACGGATTTCACCAAGCGCCGTGTCGAGGTGCTCCTCGGTGAGCTTCCCCTGGCCGCGCAGGTTCTTGAAGACGCGTTGCAGTTTCTCGGTCAGATTCTCAAACATGATGGGCGCAAATCCTTCGTCGATTTTCTCCTCAAGAATAGCATTCGGAAACAGAGTGGTAACACGGCACGGGGCGGCAAGTTAACCATAACTTGGCCTCATCCCCAGGTTTCGCGTAAGTGCGGATTCTAAAGGCAGATAGAGTCCTTTGCTTTGAAACACTCCTGCAAGTGTTGATTCTGCGGGACTTATGAACTTTATTATCGGACTCTAATCCTTGGCCAGCGCTGGCGCAGGCTCCGCATGCCTTCAGGGTGGGAAAGTGACTGGGAGCAGAGAAACGCGAGTCCAGGAATCGGAGACGAAGAGGGCAGCGCTGGGAAGGGGCAAACACAAAATAAGATAGCACGGGAAGAGGCTGTCTGTCTCATACAAAGTTGAAATTACGAGATGGCAATCCGAATCTGCTGTGAAAATTCTTCGACGTATGGACGCAAGAAACAGCTTGCGCGAGCATCCGCGACTCGCTATTCCATGGCGTCCTAACTTCCTCTCAGTAATGCCACTGTTTCAAATCGTCTCGACCCGCGTTTTTCTCCACGTGCTCCGCCATGCGCCTAACCAGATTTGCGGTCGTGACCGGCTGCCATCCATGTCCCTTCTTGGGCCGGCCATAAGCAAACTCACACTCGCACTCCGGATCTTTCAAGGTCCTGGTCATTTCCTCAAACTGGTACACCGCCAAATTCAAATAAAAATTATCCATGTCCCCAACATACACGTGAATCTTGCCTTTTAACTTCGGCCCTAACGTCGCCCAATTGGTTCTTACGTTGTAACTCAAGTCGTACCCGTGGTCACGCATGTGGAGCGCGACGCTGTGGTCGATCTTGCCCGTTCGCTTGTCCCACAACGGTTTAGGATAGCCGTCGTCCCCTATCGGTCCATAGGCCGCGTCCCAAATCTCAATCTGCTCCCCCGACCTTCCGCGATTGCCCAGCACAGCCTCCATCTCGCTGTACTGCTGAACCGTAATTTCGTCCTGCCCTTCCGCCGTGCGCATGATGAACCGCGGCACCTGCACCCAGTTGTGCCCCGGCTCGAAAAACGCGTTGTCGTCGTCGTAGATATTGACTGTCCCATAGCGGCGGAAATCAATGGAATCCGGATAGAGCGTCCAAGTCCCCCCAAAAAAGTCTGGATAAAAAATCTGTGCGCCGAGAGATTCCCATCCGCCGGTGGACCCTCCGGTCAGCACTCGCGCGTAGGGTTTCGGGATCATGCGAAAGTGCGCCTCCAGATACGGAATCATTTCTTTCACTAAGGCATCCCCGTATGGCCCGTTGTTCACCGAGTTCACCGCATAGGAGTCGTCGTAGTAAGGCGTCGGATGTTGAAATGTCACTGCGATCATTCGAGGAAAACTCTCCGAGGTCCACGCCTGGTAAAACTCCCTCCCCGTCTCGAGATTTAAGTCCGCCAGCCGCGCTCGTGTCTCCGGACTTACCGGATTGTCTTCTTCGGTAAATCGCAGCGGGGGCCGCAAATTAAAGTGGTTCTGTTCATAAATCACCGGATAGTGCGCATTCGGGTGCTCGTCATACCCTTTTGGTAGAAGCACAATCGCCCCGATATACATCGGGCGTCCCCAGAACTTCGTCAGCAACTCGCTCTGAATCTTGATGTGCTTTACCCATGGCGTATCCGGAGGCATCTGCACGGGCGGAATCACTTTGGTCAAACTTAGCTTGATTTCATATCCCGCGGCGGGATCCAAGTGCACCTTTTGCACCTCGCTATACAGATTCCCAGGTGAGCGGTTGAAGTGCTGGCCCTCCCACTGATCCATGTGCAGCCAGACGGTATGGCCATCCGCACGATGAAACTCCGTGTAAATGTTGAGGATAGCCTGCACGTAGTAATCGCCCGGGGGAATATCGCGCAGGCTGTGCAGCGGCACGCCAAAGGTGCTCGAATCAATCACCGCCGGCTGTTCCGGCGTCAAGGCGGCTACGTCCACCCCGTAGAACGACTCCGACTCCCACCAATTCCCCGCCATCAGCCGCGGCTCCGGCGAATCTGTCTTTGCAATCATGACAAATACCCGCGCCGTAATGGCCTCGGTATGCACTGCCGCGGGAAACGAGATCTCGAACTTCTGCGCCGCTTGCGCACCTGGCGCAAGCAATAAAACCGCCAGGCAAGCCAATGCGCTTAAAAATCCCCGCGAAGGTATGCTCATCTTCCCTCCCGCTCGCCCGCGAGACTACTACACGTCGTTCGGTGTTTCAAAACGTTGCCGAGCGCAATGCGGCGAATCCAATTGCTTCAGGCTGTGTGTGCTTGCCTACCCGTAAGGCAGGCCAGAGGCCCACGACTCATGGAACGGCGGAAATAAGCTCAGGGGTCTTCGTCGGAGATATCCATGGTTTGCAGGGACGCGGCGACCCGCTGCAATTCGTCGGAGGAATAGGCATAGACTTCCATGGTAAGGAGATAGTCGCCCGCAATGGTTTGGACCATCGATTGGTACATGTGAACGGCGCCAACGCTGCGGTCGAAATCGGCACGCACAAAAGGATGTTTCTTCACGCGGAACTCGACCGGAGGGCCGGTGAGTTGGAGGCCGGAAGCCGCGGACATTTTCTCGACTATCTGCTGGAAGGTGTCCAGATTCACGGCATCCAGGCGCGAGGACACCGCGCTGATGCGAATGGAGGGGATGTCCAAGTGCTGACCATCCCACTGGCCTTTGCGGGAGGCGTAAAAAACCGTTTTGGGCATGGCGATGGGAACTGATTCGCGGCACGGCGGGCACCAAGTACCCCAGAAATCCATAAGCACGACTTTCCCGCGAAGCGAAGCGTTAGAGATTTCCTGATTGTCCTGCGTCGTAAAGGAAAAGTTGGGCGCGAAGGGCAGGCGGGCGCGAATCGGATTGGCGATTACCAAGCGCGTTTCCGCCACAGTGGCCGGATTCGCACCTGGCGAGGCAATGTAAGTATTTAGTTCGGGGATCCCTTCCGCATCGCGTTCCTGGCGAAGCAGGATCATTCCCAGATCGAGATGGGTCACTGGATTGGCAGCATCCAACGCCAATGCCTCGCGTAACTCCGCTTCCGCTTCCTTCAGCTTTTTGTCCGTGGGTTTGCCGGCCATTTGCGCCAGCAGCCCCGCGCGGAACTGGAGCACTTGGATGTTCACGGCTTTATTGTCGCTAGCGGCTTTGATGGCTTTTCTGGCCTCCTCCAGCGCTTCGGAGAAAGCTCCGGCCTTCTTGTCGATGGTGGCGATTTTCAGGAACGCCGCGGCGGAAGTGTGATGCGCGAGTTTGTCGGCTTTGTGATAGGCGTCCAGCGCCAACTCGTATTTGTGTTTCGACAGGTAAAGATCGCCTTGCGAGAGGGCTTGAGCAACCGGATCGGAACTTTCTTGTGCTGCGCCTTGCAAACAGAAGAGAATGGCAAAGAACACCGGAAGAATTACTCGAGACACGGGACATTTCTCCTGGGGACTCGGTTGGTTTCAAGGACTATACCATTACTTCGATGGAGGAGGAATGAGACAGGGGCGGCCCTGTATTACAACTGCGGTCCTCATTAGGAGCAAAATCGGGGTTGTTATGAGTCCAAGCCTCGTAGAAATCCCGCCAGCAGCGGGAAAACCGGGCGAGACGACAGCACAGGAAGAAACTTTCAATATTATAGAAGAGGCTTCCCGGGAATCTTTCCCCACCAGTGACCCGCCTGCCTGGAATTTCCGAGGCGCCACCGAGCGACCATCGACAAGCAAAGCATAGCGTAATTGCGTCGTCTTAGCGACCGCTGAGCAGTACTCTCCGTCAAAAGCTGAGCTTGAGGCCAAGTTGGGCGGCAAAGGGAATGCCTACGGTCGTGCCAGATCCGAAGAAGTCGCCGAGCGCACCCGCGGGCGTGCGGAGTTGGCTGAGGCTGGTAATGGGCTGGGTTTGAGTGCAGGCAGGGTTGAGACAAAAAGCTGTGGCATTGGCAGTATTGTTCACCGGCATGGGCAAGGCGGAAATGTCCGGGACGTAATTGTTGCCCGGATTCTGCCGGTTGAACAGATTGAAGAATTCGACGAAGGGCCGGAGCATGGCGCGCTCGCCAAGAATAAAGTTCCGGCTAAGGCGCAAATCCACTTGATAGAAAGGCGAGCCGCGGAATTCGTCGAGCGTGGTCTGCATGCCATTGACGACTGCACGGTCGTTGGCGACACCGTCCCCGTTGATATCGGAGGGCGTGGTGATGGTGAACGGACGCGCGCTCTCAAATTGCGAAATTGTCGAAGCCTCCAGGTGCCAGGGGAGTTGTAAGACGCCGGCGAGCACAAAGCGATGCCGAATGTCCTCGCCGGAAGGGCCATGGTCTCCGGGGCCAAAAGGGTCATGAACGTTGGAAACGCCGTTCACGTAATCGAACAGTTCGCCAACGGTGGCGCCCCAGGTGGTTGCATGCGAAAGCACATAGTTCGCCGTGAGTTCAAAGCGCTTCGCGAAGCTATGCTGCATCTGCACGGAGAGACCGTTGTAGATGGAGCGGTTATCACTGCGGAAGAGGGAAAATCCCGGATATTCGTAACGCCGGTATTGATGCACCCCCTGTTGGTGCTCGTAGCTCACGCTGAGCCGCCAATCATTGCGGAAAACATGCTCGAAGGCGGCGCTGGCCATCAGAGCGTACGGTGTGTGGTAGTTCGGATCGATCAGAGCAGCAGTGCGCGTGCCGTTCGCGAGATTGAATTTGTTGACCGCGGTGAAGGCGTCCACCCAACCGTTCTGCGCCAAGTCGTTGTAATACATTCCAACACCAGCGCGCAGAACGGTCCGGTCCGATCCATGAGGCGCGACGGCTACACCCAGCCGCGGTCCAAAAGCCTTGCGGTAATCGTGCGGAATCCCGGAAACAACGCCGTTGCCCGCGAGCGCCGGATTCACGCTTTGATCGTGGCCGGAGGCGATAAACAGGCCAAAGGTGGTGTCGTAACGCAAGCCTGCGTTCAAGGTAAATGATGGAGTGACGCGCCAGGAATCTTCCGCATATAGACCCAGGCGCCGGATGCTTTGCGAAAAGGAACCGTCCGCTGGCCCTGTAGTTTGGATGGCCGGACAATTGGGATCTGGATTTGAAGATGAGCAGGTCGCGAGAACGCCCGGATTTGAAACGTAGAAGGTCGGATCTTGCGGGTAAGTGAAAACGGTTTCGGGGTTGCCGGTAAGCTCCCCGCGAAGAACAGGTTCGTGAATGAGGTTGACACCGAACTTGACGGCGTGGCGGCCAGCGACCTGCGAAACGTCATAGCGGAATTGGTATTTCTGCTGGTCGCGCTGGATCGGGAAAGCGGCGATGGCGGTGGCAAACTGATTGTCGCCGAAAGTTTCGAGCCCTGAGGTCGTGAGAAAACTCACGGTGAAGGGGAAGTTGAACGCCTCGCCAATCTCGGAATTGCGCACTTTGGTGTGATGAAAACCGCTGGCCTCCAGAGTGAGCGTGCCGAGCAAAGAAGTCGAGAATTGCAGTTGGTTATTCACCAAGGAGTTGTAGTAGTTCGAAGTGGTTGTGGCCCCGGTGGACGGCAGCGCCCCTTGTTGCAGCAGATCGTTTTGCGTATGGTTGCGGTCGAGCGAGCCGCGAACGAACCATTGCGATCGCAAGGACTGCATCCAATCGGCGCGCGTGGAAAAAAGCGTGTCGCGGAAGGGCACCGGCACAGCGGATGGAATCGCACCAATCGATGAAACGCCGGGTAAATCGCCGGCTGCGGCCATTTGCGCAAGTGCATTGAATTGGGAAAGGGAGTTCGCGCTATAGGCGACGCTCGAATTTTCATCGATATATTCGTAGGAGGTGAAGAACCAGAGTTTCTTGGCTCTGATGGGGCCGCCGAGCGTGGCGACTCCATTCTGGCGAGAAAACGGCTGTTTGGGATTTGGTTCAGGATTGTCGAGGGCATTTCTCGCGTTCAAGCTGCTGCCGCGGTAATAGTAGGAAGCGCTGCCGTGCCAGTCGTCGGTGCCACGGCGAGTGGAGATAATCACGCTTCCGCCATTGGTCCGGGAAGTATCGGCGCCGAATTGCGACGTCCGCACCACGAATTCTTGCATGGCCTCCGGCGAGAAATTCTGCAAAAACCCGCCAATGTAGTCGTCGTTGTTATCGCCACCGTCCACCGAAAGATCGACGTTCAAGCCGGAGCTGCCGCCGAAAGAAACGGCGGTGATGCGCGCCTTGGTAGGGTCTGAGGGTTCCACGGGAGCGGTGAACGGCGCGAGATAAGAAATGTTGGCGAAACTCCGCGCAGAAAGCGGCACCTCGTCAAGGTCGGACGAAGTAATGACCGTTTTTATGGTGCTGCTGGTAGTCTCAATGGGTTGGCTGGCGAGCGATGGGCCGCGGTCGCGCACTTCCACCGATTCCTCTACGGTTTCAGGTTTCAGGGTTACCACCAGAACGGGCTGGCTGCTTACCGCAACGACCACCGCGGTGGTTTTTTCTGCGAAGCCGGTAGCGCTCACTGTAACTGTATAGCTTCCGGGTTGCAGCGCCTCGAATCGTGTTTCGCCCTGCGCGTCAGCCTTGCCTGTTCGCGATATCGCAGATTTCTCTTGCGCTACCGAGACATCTGCCCCCGCGACTCTGGCGCCACTGGAATCTTGCACCGCGACGAGAAGCGAGCCACTGGGGTTCTGGGCCTGCGCGGCAAGAGGGAAGCGCGCAATAGCGGCAACACAGAAGAAGGAAGTTGCCATTAGGACAGTGCGCCTTCGAGCTGCATTCTGCATGGATCTGGATTCGGTTGCTTCACCTTTCTGCAACAGAGTAAGAATCGCCGTCAGATTGGTCAACAGGGTGGCCTAAAAAGCACGGTGGCCGGGCCGACGCTGGATTGACTAGGAGATGGAGTTACTCCCCTTAAAAGCCCGGCCACCTCGATAAGCAGCCAACACACGCGCTTGCCCATGAGACGTGGCGCATGCCTAGCAGGTTTCAGAACGGAGCTGGCCAAGCGTACTCCGCTGTTGCTGCGCTGCAAGCGCCGGCTTTCGAACAAAAAAGGCGAGCCAAGGCTCGCCCCTTTTGCGCGGAACAGCCCGAAATTAGCTCTTCAGGCTTTGGCGGTCCAGATGGATTTGACCAGGTTTGCATCAAAGGCGGCCGGCACTTGTTTGAAGCACGCGTAACGGTAGAGCGCGGCGTTGAAGATGCCCTGCACGGCGGACATCATCACCGAGAGCATCAGGACGTAGAGAATCAGCAAGGCGAATCCGGCGAGCATGCCTTTGATCCCGGCTACGAAGATCGCCATGAACCACAGGCCGAAGGCCGGCAGCATCAACACGAAGGAGACCAGGCTGAAGCTGAGGCCGCCGATGACTTTTTCGCCCCAGGTGTCGCGAAAGAGCTTCGAGGAACGTTTGATGGCCGCAACGGGCGAGAGGTCTTCAAATGCCAGCACCGGCACGACAAAGTAGCAAGCCAGCGTCCAGGCGATGCCGATGATGCGCATCACGATGCGGCCGATTAGGCCCATGCGCTCTTCCATCGTGCGAAGAATCATGCCTACCGTGGCCGCCACGAATGCCCACTGCAGAATCGTGCCCTTGCGCGCCCAGGCCAGCTCGATGCCATCGCGGAACGTCCAGTTCCCGCCCATCAAGCGGCTATTCGCTACGCCCACCAGCGCCACGTTGAAAAACACGATGACGAAATAATTGGCCACGTACAGCGTGAACATGCCGAGCAGAAACAGCGGCGACTGATGGCGTTGAAACGGCTGGCCGTTGGCGGCGGCCGAGACCATCGCCGGCATCATTACCAGCGTGCCGCCCGTGGCGATCATTGCCGTCACAATCAGGCAACTGATCGCCGAGAGAATCGGGAACAGCATCAGCTGTTTGTCGGAACGAAGAATGACAAAACTCTGCTTGACCAGTTCCCAAGTACGAGAAAACTTGCCCATTGCACCCTCCTACGATTTCTCAAACTGCGGAATTTGGCCTGCCTTGATTTTGCAAGAAGGGATTGCGAGGCACCAATAGTACCTCAGACGCAAGTCTTAAGGGCAGTTAACGGCTAAGGTAAATTAAAGGCCTCTGGGTATATGGATGTAACCCATTGATTCGAGAATGGTCCCACTGCTTTGTCGGCGGAACTCTTGGCTTGCACTGGAGGGTGCAAGGACGTCTTAGAGCCGTTTGTGGCTGCTTGGGACGGGGTCGATATGGGAGCGATGCAGTCCTTGCCACTCCTGCTCGTCGCGAAAGTGCTGTTTGGCGGTGACTACATCAATTCCGGGATCCAAGGAGGCCCAGCGGAATAGCCCATAGAGGGAAAGCAGGACGGCGGCTGCAATCGAAAGCAACACCCACCAGTGCATGTTGATCCATCCGCGAGGTTCTCGTTGCTACCTTAGTTCGTTCCAACCTATACGCCAAACCCATGAGCATTTCGAAAGAGAACGTTTGACGCGTCCGGCTGACACGTAAGTAGGGACCCCAGGAGTTACGACCAGGTAGCATCTCCCAATTCCATCACCAACACAATTAGCCAAACAGGTAATATTTTACAAATAGGACTTTTCGTTCTTGTGCATATGAATTTCTGCGTCAGCAGGTGAGACACGCCGCACCGCCATGAAAGAACTCCGTGTTAGAACCGGAACTCAGCACCGAACTCCGCGCGGAAAGACTTTGGCACGATTACGCCACTCGGTGTGATGAATCCGGTGTGCTGTAAGAACTGGCTACTGCGGATGTTCCCGCCGAAGTTGTTGCCAAAATTGGCGCGATTGAATAGATCAAAGAATTGCGCAAGAAGTTGCAGATTCATTTTCTCACCCAACTTGATGTTCTTGGCCGTGCGTAAGTCCATGTTGACGAACGGGGATCCCCGGAACTTGTCAAAGCCAACAGCCCGGCAGGTATGAGTATTAAAAAGGCAGTCCCGCAGGTCAGCGTTTGTCAGGCCCGTTTGGCCAGTGGTTGGGGAGACCGTTGTAAGTGACCAAGTGTAGTTAGACGGGGCGTTGGTCGGCACAACGATGTTGTAGTTGCCCCGACCGCTTCCGATGCCAAGTACGTCGCTTCCTTCTATGCCATCGTACGGCCTTGCGGATGCGGCTTGAAAAATGGGCGCGAGCTGAACTCCACCCGGCACCTCAAAGACGCCGGAAAATACGAAGCGATGCCTTTCGTCGGTGGGCACAGGCCCAAAGTCGATCGGATTAAAAGGATCTCTCGGGTCCGATGGCCGGTTCCTGAACGCGGCGGCATTACCTTTATAAGCAAGGCCTCTCGATAAAACATAGCTCGAGTTGATGCTCAGGTGGTGCGATAGGCGACGCCGGAAGGCCACGTTCAGGCCATCATAGCGCGAGCGCCCGATAGCCTCTTCGTTGTCAATTCGGCTGGGAACTGGCAATCCTTTCGCAGAAAACGCGGCGGAGAGGGGGCGCGTGCCGGTCGTTACATCGACTGGATTGATGTTAATGGTTTTGGACTCATGGATGGCGAGTTCATGAATGTAATCCACTTCAATTGCGCTGACCGAGCCGAGTGCCCACGTAAACCCGGCGTTCCATTGCTCGGAATACGGATTACGATACTTGGGGTCCATGAGTCGACCGACCGCCCCATTGGCCAGCTGTGACGCCGGAGGTGGATTTGTTGGCATGGGATCCACTCCGAACTGCCATTGGCTGAGGGGAATGTTCGTGCCTGGAACAGTGCAAGCGCTACACGGCTGGCCTGGACCGTTTCCGGTGATGGCGAACGTCGTGTTGAAGATCGTTGCGTTGGCCTGCTGGAGCATGAAAAGCGGAATGTTTTCGAAGGTCTGGCCGAAGTAGAAGCCATACCCAGCCCGAAGAATATGCCTGCCCTTTCCAGTGAGGTCATACGCGAAGCCTACGCGCGGGCTAAAATCCTTGTTGTCATCGTGTGGGAGAGAGGCTGCGTGGGGATCGCCGATGGCCAACAATTCCTGATAGGTTCGGCTGTTTCCCTGGTCGCCGCCGCCGATCAAGTTAAAGTCCTTGTCCCAGCGTAGACCGAGATTCAGAGTGAGTTTTCGCGATACTTTCCAATCATCCTGAAAATAAAGCCCAAGCATCTTGGCCCCGTTCTTTAGGAAGAAGTGGGGATCGCCCGCGGTGTCCGACATTCCACTTACAGCACCAGGGGTCGCGAATCCCTGGGGATATTTTGTGGTATTGGTCGTTATGACGCTAGGATCATCAAAAAAGTCGATTTCAAGCGTGGGATTGAACTCGAAGAAACCACCAAGCTCCGGTTCCCAAACATAATCGAAGCCGGTCTTAAAGCTATGATGCCCCTTGATGATTGAGAGATCATCGCGCAGTTGCCATTTCTTCTGAATAGACTGTTGGGGGACGTTGGTGTTGGTGCCAAAGCTGATGGGAGTACCGCTGCTCCCGGGAAAGGTAAAAGTAGGAACTTTGTTCTTGGAATCAATCAGATTGTTCCAATACTGGTAGCCTACAGTCAAAGCATTGACGAGCCGCGGAGTCAGCACGGAGTTCACGGTGGCGTTGCTGATGATGAGATGGTTGGTGGTGAAGTTCCCCGCCGTTAAGTCGTTGGAGCTGGTGGACTGGTCGTTGTCTCCCGTGTTTTCTTGCGCACTATAGCTGACAAACAGGCTCTCTTGACCATTGAAGCGGTGGTCGTACCGGCCGCTGTACCGCCAATCAAAGTAAGGCGTAGGAATTGTGGTGGCGGGATCCGGAGTCATCAAGGGATTGTTGGCGTTCTTGACTATGGTTAGCTCCTTGAATGCGGTTGCGTCCACCGGAATCGAAGTCTGCTCCCTCTCTCGCTCCAGGGCAAAAAAGAAGAAGTCTTTGTCGCGCCGGATAGGTAAGCCGACATTGCCGCCAAACTGCTGACGTGAGAACTGAGGCGTGGGGGCTTTATTCTCTTTGGAGATGGCATCGTTGGCGTTAAGCGCCGTCTCGGTGTCGTAGTAATAGAGACCACCGTGCCAATTGTTTGTCCCGGCTTTTGTAATCACGTTAACGGCCGCGCCTTCGCTCCGGCCGTTAGCCGCAGAGAAGCGCTGCGTGGAAATGTTGAATTCTTCCACTGCCCCGAGCGGTAATTGCATAACGGGTCCGCCGACAGTGTTGTCCTTGTTGTCGATGCCATTTACGGTGACGTTGACGTTGCGACCACTAGAACCGTTGATCCCAAAGACCGCGATGCGGTTCTTGGTGGGGTCGTAGGAATCTACGGGCCGGGCTCCGGGAGCCAAGTAGGCCAGGTTCCCGAAATCACGTCCATTGAGGGGCAGGCTATTAACGTCGTTCGGGGTGATCTCAAGGCCGACCTGAGTCTTCTCAGTGTCCACGACCGGTGCCTGCGCGGAAACTTCTATGGTTTCCGAGACTTGGCCCGGCTTTAGTTGAAAGTCAAGCGTTGTGGTTTGACCGACCAGGAGCTCAGCGCGGTCGACGCTGGCTGAAGCAAATCCAGTATGCGTTATCTTGAGTGAATAAAACCCGGCTGGAAGCAACTCAAATCGATAAAGTCCCGTATCGGTGGTAGTCGTTGTTCGCGCCCACCCCTGATCTTTGCTCGTGATGGTAACCGTGGCCCCTCCAACCACGGCGCCGGTTGGATCCGTGATCGTTCCCTGAAGAGTCGCGCTGGCCGTGGCCTGGCCAAACGCGTTGCCGCTCCCCAAGCTCAATAGCACGACTCCCGTGATCAACAAATATGCCAATTTTCTCATTTTTGCTTCTTCTCCCCTGATGCAGCTAAGCTGCGATCATCCCTCTTTTCTTTTCCTTAGAGAACGAACCGACGCCTGGCCCACTTTCTCTCGGCAAAACTGGAAAGCACTTTCGCGCTTACAAAGCACAGGACGAACCGCTGAACACACCCCCAGGTGCACTCAGAAAGAAATGCTAGCTTGGCAAGCTCTTATGTGGGCCGCCCTAAACCGCCGGCTGGGTACCTAAACTCAATTCCCTGTCAATTGAGCTCGAAGGTAGAACTGCGACATTATCCGTCGCAATTACCGTGCCACCACTTCAAGGATGTAACATGTTGAAATACAGGGACATTCTCGGAAAAGGCGATAAGTTTATCAAAAATATAGAAGCGGTTGACCATGAATATACAAGATTCCATAGCTCGAGGATTCATCCTGCTTACGTAGCGAAAGCTTCTCCAGAAAACCCCGGGTCTGCTGCTATTCTCCTTGCGGGAAAGCGGTCCTGCTGGTTCGCAGACAGCTTCATTGAATCAAAGCCGCCTCGGCAGGCGGCCAGCGGCTCGGTTTTCTTCCGCCGTAGCGGGACCGGGAAAGAGATTCGCTGACGTGAAGGTACTCGTTACGGGAAGCAGCGGCTTGATCGGTTCGCAAGCCGTGGAACATTTTGACCGCCACGGCCACGAAGTGACCGGTGTGGATAACAATATGCGCCGCGAATTCTTCGGTCCCGCGGGGGACACGCTGTGGAACCTGGAAAGACTGAAGGGCGCGACAAAGCGCTTCACGCACGCCGCGCTGGATATTCGCGATCGCGCGGGGGTCGAAGAACTGTTTCGAACACAACGTTTTGACTTGATTGTGCATTGCGCAGCGCAGCCTTCGCACGAGAAGGCCAGAGAGATTCCATTGCTGGATTTCGAGGTGAACGCTTTGGGAACCGTGAATCTACTCGAAGCGACCCGGCAACGTTCGCCGGACGCGGTCTTTGTGTTTCTGAGCACGAACAAGGTTTATGGTGATGCGCCCAACGAGATTCCGCTAAAAGAACTCGAGAAGCGCTACGATTACGCGCGGCCGGAAGATTATGACGGGATCGATGAAACTTGCCGGATCGACCGCACGTTGCATTCACTTTTCGGCGCGTCCAAGGCGGCGGCAGACCTCATCGCGCAGGAATATGGGCGGTATTTCCGGATGAAAATCGGCGTGTTTCGCGGCGGGTGTCTGACCGGCCCGGCCCATTCCGGCGTCGAGCTCCACGGTTTTTTGTCGTACCTGGTGAAGGTCACACTGGGCGGCGGCACATACTCTGTTTTTGGCTACAAAGGCAAACAGGTGCGCGACAACATCCACAGCTATGACGTGGTTCGCGCCATCGAGGAGTTTGCGGTGAATCCACGGCCTGGCGAGGTCTACAACCTCGGCGGCGGACGCGAGAACAGCATCTCGATGCTGGAAGCGATCGAGCGCATCGAGCAGATGAGCGGCAAGAAATTGAAGTGGCAGTATGTCGACGAGGCCCGGAAGGGCGATCACATCTGCTACATCTCGAACTTCGGAAAATTCAAAAGGGATTATCCCAATTGGAAAATCACGCGCGGGCTGGACATGATTCTCGAAGAGATTATCGCGTCGCAGCGGGAGCAGTTGAAGTAGACAACTGGTGCGGGAAGCAAGTGCAGGCAAGACTTGCTCACGTTCTTCATCACCGCAAAACCCTTCCGTGGACACGATGGGATCATCGGAGCGAAATGCGCTGAAGAGTTGAAGGCGGCTTCACGCCGATGTCGAAGTGATTCTATTCGGCGACGCCGAAGAATCGGCCGAAGTTGCGCAGGAGTTGGGGCTTCGCCACGAATCCCCTACGACAAAAAAATCAATTACGCCCACTACGTAGAGGAAGCGGTGTCGAGCGTAGATGACGGTTCGGCCGACAACACGGCGTCCCGTTTGCGCAGATTCGGAAACGCTACTCGCTACTTGTACAAGCCGAATGGCGGACAAGCTTCGGCTTTCAACTACGGATTCCAACACGCACGCGGCGAAGTCGTCGCTGTGCTCGATGCCGACGACGTGTGGTTGCCAGAGAAACTTGCGCGCATTTCGCGAGGCATTCGAACGCCACCACAGTGCCGGGATGGCCTACCACCGCATGTATTGGTGGGACGGCGCAAATGAAATCGAAGCGGACCGTAATTTTCATTGCCGTTTCGGGGCGGGTGCCGGAAAACCGCAGCGCGCTCCTGCAATATCCCATGACCAGCACCTCGTGCCGCGCCTTCCGCCGCGCCGCGCTTGAGAAATTGCTACCGGTACCACAAGGATTGCGCTCGCAGGCTGATGCCTTCCTGACTGCACTGGTCATGTTTATTGCTCCTGTCGTTGCCGTGCCGAATTACCTCGGCAAATATCGCCTGCACGGCGCAAATTTGTTTTAAGCCGAAGGGAACCCACGTTTGCCAAAGCAAATGCAGCATTGCATGGCTATGCGCGCCACGCTGCTGGTTGAGATTTAACAGCGGCTGCAAAGGAACGGCCATGATGTTTGCTCGGCTGATCTGCGCGCCTATCTGACGCAATGGAAGAAAGCGCAGGAACAGGATTCATTCGCGCTCCAGGCTCCAGGGCGCTGGAAATACTTCGGCCACCTGCTTGGCTATCCTTGGACCACGGCGAGATTATGACCGCCCGGCACCAGGTTTACAGTTACACGAGGGCTTGCGCAGCCTGGTCTTGAGCTATCATCATTTGCATCTGTTTGAGGATGCCCGGAGGAAACTTTTGGTGGCTGCCGCTGCCTTTATTTTCACCGCCACCATGGTCTTTGCGGAGGAAGAAGCGATGTTGGGCCTGTGCCTTGGGAAACCTTTTGCCAGCGTACTGATCGACACCTACAACCATGAGAGTTTCATCGAGCAGGCGATTGTCAGCGTGCTCGAGCAGGATTTTCCTTCGTCTGACCGGGAGATCGTTGTCGTTGACGATGGCTCGACCGACCGCACGCCCGAGATCGTGCGCAAGTTCGAGCCGCACGTGCGACCGCTGGCAAGCAGAACGGGGGACAGGCGTCCGCTTTCAACGCGGGCATCCCTGAATGCCAGGGCGAAATCGTCGCGTTTCTCGACAGCGACGATTGGTGGGGAAACTCCAAGCTGTCGGTCGTCGCGGCAGCGCGGCGCAATACCCGCCGTGACGCATGTGGACGGAGCGCGCGCCCTCAAAACGGTGGAGAAAGAGGGTCTATTGGCGGCTCATCGATGAGTTCGGAAAGCGCACCGGCATCCCTGTCATCATGAATGCGTCTTTTAATTTGCGCGGAGAAGCCATTGTGCATAGCCCAACCGAGGCGATTCGCACTTTCTTCGGCTCCGGCATGGACGGGCTGATTATTGGGAAATTCCTCGTCGAAAAATGAGCACTCGCGAATGATCCGGCAGGGCGTCATCGCACTTTTGGGGCGAGCCGACTCTCCTACGGACGCCGTCGAAGAATATTGCAAGTACCTTGGCGAAGCCCTTCGCGACAGAGGGATCAGTCTGGCCATCGAGCGCCTCGCCTGGGCAGAGCGTGGATGGCGCCGCGCCTTGCGCTCGCTCCGGCACCGGGCCAAAGCTTGGAAAGATACCTGGGTCTTGGTGCAGTACACCGCGCTGGCCTGGTCCGCGCGAGGCTTCCCGCTACGATTTTCCAGCGTACTAGGAACACTGCGAAGAGCAGGCGCGCGCGTCGGCGTCGTCTATCACGACGTCGAGCCATTCCCCGGAACTCGCCCCATCGACCGGCTGCGCCGGCGGACGCAACTGCGCGCCATGCGCCACGCGATGCACCTCTGTGATGTGGCCGTCTTCACCGTCCCCATGGAAAAGCTCTCGTGGGTCAAACCGCAATACTCTCATTCGGTTTTCATTCCCGTGGGTGCAAATCTTCCCGTCGCCAGAGAATCCGTCTCCCGAAAGGGCACTGCGAGCGACGGCAAATTGAATGTTGGCGTCTTTAGCGTGACTGGCGGAAGCGCCACGCAAAGGGAAATCAGTGAGATCGTCGAAGCCGTCCGGTTCGCCTCTTCTCAGGTCAAGAATCTAAAGCTGACCATTCTCGGCCGTAATTCAAAAGAAACCGAAGGGGAATTCCGCAAGCGTTTGAACGGCATTCCCGTTGAGCTTCGAGTGCTTGGCGTGCTTTCCAGTGAAAATGTGGTGCGAACCCTATTCAGTGGCGATGTGCTGCTTTTTGTACGCGGGCCGATTTCCACTCGCCGAGGCAGCGCGATCGCCGGAATCGCTTGCGGCTTGCCGGTGATTGCTGCCGAAGGGCCAGAGACTTCTTCGTTCATCAAAGAAGCCGGGGTCGCTTTTTACTCGCCGCAGAAAAAGGGGGATCTGGGAGAAGTGTTGCTTCACGTCCTCCAGGACGAGCACTATCGCGCTTCTTTGGCACAGCGAAGCTGGATTGCGCAACAGCACTATTTTTCATGGAACGTGATTGCCGCACGTTACGCGGAATTTCTCGGGACTCCTCAAACCCCATCCGCCGCTCCTACGGAATGAGGCGCCCGTGTACCTCACCAACTCTTGGCCAGTACCGAAATGATCTTGGACAGCGCGTCGAGGTCGCGCGTGTCGATAACCTCCCCTGGCGAATGCGAATAGCGCAGCGGCCAGCCTAGTGGAATATTCACCGAGCCATAGCGCGTAAAGACCGCACCGTCGTTGCCGCCGCCGGTCACGCCGTATTGAGCGCGTATGCCATTGTCACGCGCGAGGTTCACGACGCGATCTACGTATTCGCGCGAGGTGATATTGGAATTGTCTACCGCGCGCACGACGAATCCTTTGCCAATCTCGGCGTCGGCGAAGCGTTTCGATTCGAGCGGCGAATCCGAACTGACGAACGTGTCGATGGCAAAGACAAAATCAGGAGCGTGGCCTTCTTTCGCCATGCGCTCGGCAGCTGCCGCCGCGCCTTTCAGGCCGACTTCTTCTTCCGTGGACCAGATAAACGTGACATCGCGCCCAGGCAGATCTGGGCCAAGCGCCCGCACCGCTTCGATGAGCGCGGCGCACCCCACACGATCATCGAAGCTGCGCGCATTTGCGCGCTTTCCCAGCAGCGAGCGATATTCCTTGGGAATGGTGACCCAGTCTCCGACTTTGATCCCGAGCTGCTCCGTTTCTTTTGCAGAATGCGTTCCGACGTAAACCTGCACGGGCTCGTCCATCGAGCGCGGCCCATGTGGCCACTCGAACCCTGGCTGATCCCAGCCTGCGGGCAGTTCCAGCGCGCCGCCCGTCGCAGTTCCGTCGGCCTTATGAACCAGCGCGACGTGTCCCAGAAAATATTCCTGATATCCGCCTCCGAGCACCGACACCAATAAGCGGCCATCGTCTTCAATCTTTTTGACTTCGTACCCGATCTCGTCCATATGCGCAACAAATGCAATTCGCGGTGTCTTTCCTTCCCTTTTCTCATCGCCGAGATGCAAGATCAAATTTCCTGCCGGATCTGTCTCTACTCTTTTTTGTAACCTCGCATCCAAACGACTCAACACCGCTTTGCGGACATTCTCTTCGTGCCCGCTGGCCCCATACGCCTCAACAAGCACCTGAAGGACAGAAGTCTCGGTGACATCCCGTCCCCCCGCGCCTTCGCCGCGGCGGGAGGCTGGTTTTGGAATCTGCAAATACGCTTCCAGCAATCGTTCCAGGTTTCCCCTGTCATTCCACGAGATGGATTCTCCTGGCGTCACAGGCCACAATGTAGGAATCTCGAGTTGTGCGAATCGTTCCGGAAACGCGTTCGGCTTTGCATAACCCGCCATGCGTGGCGGAGATGCATTCACCAGAGTCAATCGTTCGCCATCAGCGTCAGCAATGGCTTTGATTTCAGCAGAAAACCCTTTCAATGGGGCTGAAGCGTCCTCGACTGCGAGAAGAATTCCATCTCCAGGAACAAGCACTGGGGCGCTACTTTTCGTTGGGCCTTTGCCAGTCGCTGCAACGCGACCAACGAAAATCATTTCGTCTGCTTTTATTTCTTCCAGCAAACGGTTCAAGCCGCGCCCTCCGGTCCATTGTTGCGTCACAAATGCGACGGTCGTTGTGCCTTTCGCTTTGCTATCCTTGATCCGCTCGAGCAATTGCAGCAGCGCCGTACACCCAAAGCGATCGCCTGTGGCTGGCCCAACATCTCCGCTCGATCCCACCGGAATCCATCGCCGCTGAATGGCGATAGGATCGAGGACGTCCACGCCAGCCGCACGCACATCGGCGGCGCTGGTGGCCCCGATGTCCACGTACATTTCATCGGGATGATTCATCTTCGGCGGGTTCACGCGAGCAGGCTGAAGATGGACGCTGAGTCCAGCGAAAACTCCGGGAACCTTCTTTCCCGAACGCGTCATGACCCAAACCGGCTGCGCAAAGTGCAGCGTGTCAAATACCGGGTTGGGCGCGGCTTGCGGCAGCCGCTGGACGCGCAAAAAACCCTCAGGAGTAATATCGCTGACCAGGTATCCTGGCTCATCGACCGGCGTAACCAACAAGCGATGTGGCGAGCCGTTTCCAAAGCTGACCCAGAGATTGCCGAGATTGTCGGTCTGGGGAGAAAAGTCGCGAAGCTGACTGCGAATCTGCTCCACGAGCGGCTTTTCGTAACCCGAGACAGCAGGGAGCTCCGCAAGACGAGACACGAGAAGGGGCACCTGCGCCTTTGCAGAAGAAACAAATAGCACTAGCACAGTAGCCAAATTGAGAGGGCCAAGCGGCCTCTTCATAGGTAATTCTCCTTTGGATAAATGAAACCGGGGTTGCGATTATCGGCACAACGCTTCGATCAGCACTTCTTTCTTTTGCTCCGCCACGCGCGACAACGCATCAAGCGACGCAAAATATCCGCCCACCGCTGCCACGGCTAACAGCGCAAAAGCTTCCGCGGGCAGCCAGCGGTTTCCCGTCCACCGCCCGCTGAAAAGAACCACCGCCGAAATTCCTCCGAACACAAGTTGCGCGGCAAAGGCCATCAGCACGGCCATGCCCGACTGCCGCTGGCCGCGCATTTGGCCAAATCCCAGCTTGCGCGGAAAGCTAAGCGAAGACCAGTTGGCCAGACTCAACTGTCCAACAACGGCAAATACGATCGCCGTCAGCGTAGCCACAAAGACCGGCGGCGAGGGCAAGCCCAACCGCCAGGCGAGCATGATCAGAGACAATCCCATCTCCACCGCCAGGACCGACAGGAGCATGAGATTTTTGCCGAGAAACACCTCGCGGAAGCGCAGCGGCGCCATGAAATACGTTTGGATGCCGCGGCCTTCGAAAGCAAAGCAGTTGTAGGCAGGCCCCATTAGAATCAAGACTAGGTAGGCCATGATGCCCGGAAAAAGCATCTCCGGGGAAATCGGATGCTCGTTCAATGGGGCGTGTTTTCCAGAAAACTGCGCGCTGAAGATAAGAACCAGCGCGGGCGGCATGATCAAGGTGAAAAAGGAAAAGCTGTTGCGCGTGAGATAGCGGAATTCTTTGCGAACGACCGCAGCCACTTGCGGTGATAGCGCGCTCAAATGATCGGAAGTCTCTTCTACTCGTGCTACACGGTGAGCGGTCACAGCCGCAGGCGCAGCCGTTTCGCTCATCTCCTCTCCTCGATATTGCGCCGCGAAACGGCGCCAAAGAAGAACACTAAACACTCCCGCATAAAGCAGGAGCCCAACCGAGCCCAATACCAGTCCCCCCAAGTGAGCCTGCGCAGCGGCGGCAATGGCTCGGCCCGCCAGTGAAGGCGGAAACCACGCAAAATACCGGCCGATTCGCTCCGCCAATGGGCGCAACAACGCGCCATAGCGATTCACAATCGGATTGATCAGATTCAGAGAAACCATCGCCAGAATGAACAGAGCAAAAAACAACTCCCGGGTCCTGCGCCGCGACAACACCCGCTCCAACCACGACCCAACAAGGCGCTCCAACGTGACGTTAAGCAACAAGAACAGTACCACCACCATGGACATTGCGGGCAATACCGCCAGCTTTGCTACCGCCACAGCTAGGGTCATGGATGCAAGCCAACAAACTGAGGCGACAGCGGAAAAATCCGCCAGGCCGTAGGCCAGACCAATGATGTAGAACGCTGTGCGATTCAGCGGAAAACGCAGCATCGTGCGGAACTCAAAGCTGGCTCCGAACCCTGCTGCAAATAGGGGAAAGAGCTGCCAGAAAGCAAAAATGGCCCAGAAAAGCAATGCCATCCAAACTGGCCGGCCATCGGCGAGAGCAGCATAAGCCCCAGCAAAAAAAGCGAAGCATAACCCCAGGATGAAGATGCCGCTTAAAATTCCACCAAGCACCATGCCGAGAACATGAAGGCGATGGCTCTCCTTGCGCATGCTGTTACGAAGAATGCGCCAGCGGAGTCCCGCTACAGCGCGAATCTGCGTCAGAATTCCAATAGAGCCGGCTACATCAGCCACGAAAGTTCTTCCAAGCGCGGGCGCTCTGTGCCGTCTTGACCAACAATCGAGAGAAAAATTTCCTCAAGCGTGCTTTTGCTACCCGCTTCACCGGAAATGCCCGCGCGCAATTCTTCGAGCGAGCCCTGCGCCACAAGCCTGCCTTTGTGAATGATGGCCACGTGGCTGCAGAGACGTTCGACGATTTCCAGGACATGGGAGGTCAGGAAAATCGTCGTGCCGCGCTCGGTCATGCGACCAAGAAGAGCTTTGAGCGCGCCCGCGGCAAGAGCGTCGACCCCTTCGAACGGCTCATCCAGAAACAAAATCCGTGGCCCGTGAATGACGGCGGCAGCCAGCGCGAGTTTCTTCTGCATCCCATGCGAATAATCCGCGATCAGAGTTTTCGGTCGGTCCGCGAGTTGCATGAAGTCCAGCAGTTCGTTCGCGCGCCGTTGCGTCGTTGCGCGGTCCAGCCCGTACATCCGCCCGACGAATTGCAAGTATTCCGAGCCGGTAAGCCGTTCGAGAAGCCCCATGCCTTCCGGCACCACCCCGATCTGGCGCTTGGCTTCGACGGGATGCGCCGCGAAATCCAGTCCGAGGAGCTGCATGCTTCCTGATGTCGGTGAAAGCAAGCCCGTTAGCATCTTGATCGTCGTGGATTTCCCAGCGCCGTTCGGCCCCAGGAAGCCGAAGAACTGGCCGGCAACAACCTGGAGATCGATGCTGTCGACGGCCACAAGGTTCCCGAATCTGCGAGACAGTTTTTGCGTGTGAATGGCAATTTCCGACATCCCGGCTCTCTTTCGACGCTCGCTCTGAGAACGGAAAACTTTAACACGACTCGCGCACGCTTTCGCGAAGGGACGTAGAACCCAAGAGCAATACGACGGTCAGTTAGGCTTGCGGGGATTGGATCCTTGCGTGGTGAGCTGCTGCAATTCCTTGGCGGGGAAGGCTGCCAAAACGGCCGGCAACTCCACCCGGAAAACGGCACCGCCCTCCTGGCGGTTATAGCAAAGAATTTTTCCGCTGTGCTCTTGGATGATTCCAAAGCAGATGCTCAGACCAAGGCCCGTGCCCTTGCCGACCGGCTTCGTGGTGTAAAACGGATCGAATACGCGATGCGGCTCCTTGATGCCGGGACCGGTGTCGGAAAACAAAATGACCACGTTGCCGCGGTCGCGTAGCGTCTTGATGGTCAGCACGCCGCCTTTGTGTGTTTCCATGGCGTCAATGGCGTTACTGATGAGATTGAAAAAGACCTGCATGAGTTGATTCCCGTCTCCGCGCACTCCCGGCAGCACGGATTCGAGTTGTTGTTCGATGCGTGTGGTGGTAGAGCGCAGATCGAGCGCGCGAAGCTGCACGGCATTATTCACCACGGTATTGATATCGAGGAGCGTGCGCTCCGGAGGAACCTGCCGGGCGAAGCTGAGCAAATTCCCCACCAGCGTCTTCGTTCGGCGGGCCTGTTCGCGGATTTTGGAAGCTGTAGAGCGCGCTTTTTCGGGCAGAGTTTCGTCATCGGCCAGGAGATCTGAAAAACCGAGAATGGCCGCAAGAGGATTGTTGATTTCATGAGCCGCGCCGGCAGCCAGTTGCCCGAGCGAAACAAGTTTTTCCGTTTGCACGAGCTGTGTCTGAAGGCGTTTTAGATTTTCCAAGGCCTGTTCCGATTGCACGAGCAGCCGCCCGCGATCTTTCTCCGCGAAATGGCTGCGCACGAAAATCAGCCCCGCCAGGGGCAGCGCCGCCACCATCGTCGTTACCAGCCGGAAATCACGAACAGCCGGCTCCGCATGGTCAAACTGCAGACTATACAGTGCGAGGAGCGGCAAGGAGATGACCGCCGCCATGGCCAGCCGGCTGGACCAGCCGTGGACACCAGGTTCGGTATCGTTGCCGGAATCGAAAGATTCTGCAGATTGAGCCGCGTCTAATTGCGCGCTATTCAGGTAGGCAATCAAACCGGCAAAGGCAAACCAGAAAAAGGAAGAAATGAGCGGCAGGTCGTACAGACTCCCTGTGTAGTAGATGCCGACGTCATTTTGCACATCGACGACCAAAGAAGCCAGCATGTAAACCACGGAAGCACCCAGCAAATGGAAGTACACGTTTTTCCAGGCGCCCTTGCTTCGAAGCCACAAAAGGATCAGTCCGACTACGATAATGGCATTTTGCGTGTCGGTGATGACGTTGAAATTGTGATTGTAGAGCGCAGATGTAGGCGCGGCATAAATCCAGGGCAGAACAAAAAAGACGTAAACGAAAGTCCACCAGGTCAATAACAAGCCAAAGTCCAAATACCCAAGACGGGCGTGCACTTCGCCGCGTTTTCGGTGCGGCTGCAGGGCAAGGGCAGCCATGAGCGGGACGCCATGAAGGAAGAACAAAATATCGCCAGGATATAGCCCCGGGAGCGGCTCATGAAGATAAACCTCGTAGTAGGTCCATTGAAACTGTCCAACCATCCATAGCGTGCAGCTTAGGGCGAGCAGCATCCAAAAGATATTGCGTCGCCAATAGGGTGTGCCCGCGTTCAGGAGCAATCCGGCGTTGGCAATCAGCGGAACGATGCATTGCACGACATTTCCGAACGCGACCAGCGTCTGAGAACCTCGCGGATGCGTCAGGGACATGCCGGCGTAGAGCGCAAGGACGATCAGCCAGATTCCAATGGACCAGGTGATCGCGCGGGAAGCAGTCATATACGTAACGATTCCATTATAGGCAAGCGAAGTTTTTAAAGCGTCTGGAAATTTCCCGGATTGGCCAGACCGTAAACCAATTCCAAAGGAATCCGGGGAGAACGTGGATTTCTGGCGGAGTCGAACCCCCGAGACCCTTTCGAGCCTAAAGGTTTTCAAGGCGGGTGGTTGCGCTCTGGCTCGCCACTAAGTTGTTGAGAACTAAAGGCACGGCTCGGCCCGCTCTGGACGGTTTGGGCACGGATTTCAGCGTATTGGGATAAGTTAGCATAAAGGCTATTACACGTCTGTGACAGCCAACTTGCGAGCCTGTGAGGCCGCGGTTTAGCTAAGAGTCGGGAGACTTTTGCGAACGGGAAAAATTAGGGCCGAAAGAACGGCGCGGCGATGCGGCTCACGTCACCGTTTCGCTGGCTCAACGGAACCGGCGAATCACCAGATTGTGCCGGTCGGAGCGATAAAAACCCAGCACGTACATGACGGCATTGCCCCTCGTTGAATAAATGACCTGGCGAATGCGCAGTAGCGGTTCGCGGCGCGGGATGGCGAGAAGCTCGGCGATGCGCGGATCGGCGGCGGTGGCGTCGACTTCTTCGTCATAGCCCAGATCCACTTTGTAATCGCGCTCGAGAATGCCAAAAAGCGATTCGCACTCGATGGGCGATTCAAGCAAGCCGGGAAATTCGGCGGCGCTGAGATAGCAGGTTCGAGCGCGAACGGCTCGCCGGATGCGTGCCGTAGGCGTTCGAGCTTGATGATGCCGCTATGGGGAGGAAGCGAAAGGCGCGCGGCGGCATCGTTTTCATTGTCGACGATTTTGGCAAAGAGGACCTTCGCTCCGGCAGCAAGCGTGCGCGCTGCCATCTGCTCGCTGTAGCTCATGAGCCTGTTGAAATGGATTTTCGGCGGCGCGACGAACGTCCCGATGCTGCTGCGGCGCTCAACGAGACCTCGCGTTCGAGGAACGCCAGGGCGTGGCGAGCGGTCATCAGGCTGACATGATGCGTGCGCGCAAGGTCGCGTTCGGAGGGAACCGCGTCGCCGGGCTGGAGCTGCCCAGAATCGATGCACTTGCGAATGACGCTCTGAATGCGCTGATAAGCAGGCACAGCGCTTGAGACGCGGGCGGTGAAGCGCTCGAGAGCGGCTAGAGTTTTTTTGTTCGAAGCCATCCGTTGCCCCTTTTTCCGAGCGAAAGGAACGCCGAAGGAAGCGACGCCTTACATCGTCCCACCCGTTTACTCCTATAGGGCCATCGACAGCCGCTATAGAGCGGTCAAGTACCAATTGGTATCCCTGAACACCCGCGACTCTCGAGAATCTCGAGAATCTTTATCTTCTTGACAAGCAACGATTTGTGCTATATAGCTAATCGCCAATCGAACTTATAGCAGTTTAGCGTGCCCATTACCAGTCGAGGAAATTCGGTCGGTTAGGGGAGAGGCAGGTTGGACGGCCAGCCGCTTCAAGCCGGAGGAGTGAATATGAGAAAGATGCAGTACCTGGGGCTGGGAGCAGTGCTGTGTGCGCTGGTGCTGTTGCTGGCAAGCGCAAATGTGGTGTGCGCGCAGGAAGTTACCGCTACGATCACCGGAACGGTGACGGACTCAACCGGGGCCGCGGTTGCAGGAGCGACGGTTACGGCGAAGTCCGTGGAGCGGGGTACAGTCTTTAAAGACGTAACCAACGAGGTGGGAATTTACCGGATCACGCAGCTTCCGGTCGGCAATTACGATCTCCGCGTGGAAAAGGAAGGCTTTCAGACCGCGCTGTTTCCGTCCTTCACTTTGGTGCTGAACCAAATCGCGCGTATAGATGTTGCGTTGAAAGTTGGCCAAGTGAGCCAGGCGATTGAAGTGACGGGCGCTGCGCCCGTTCTTAAAACCGAAACTACGCAGGTAGACACCATTATCAACGCGGCCACCAATGAGGCGATTCCCTTGGCGACGCGCAACTATGTGGAGTTGACGTTGCTGGCCCCCGGCACAGTCACGACGGATCCCCACAGCCTAAACACCGGTGATAACACCGGCAGCGGCGGCCGGCCGCTAATTAATGGGAATCGCGAGCAATCCAACAATTTCCTGCTCGATGGAATGGACAATAACCAGGTTTCGGACAACCTGCTTGGATACACACCCGCCCCTGACGCCATTGAGGAATTCAATCTCATCACCAATAACGCCTCCGCCGAGTTCGGAAACTTCGAAGGCGGAATCGTCAGCGTCAGCATCAAGTCTGGCACGAATAGCTACCACGGCGACGTCTGGGAATTCTTTCGCAATGACAAATTGAATGCGAACAGCTGGTCCAATAATTTCAGCGGAACGCCCCGAGACAAGCTGCGGTGGAACATGTTCGGAGGGACTCTCGGCGGACCGGTCTTCAAGAATAAGCTCTTCTTCTTTGTTGACTACCAGGGACAGCGTTTTGACCACCCCAGCTCGACGAGCCCGATCACGGTGTTCACGACCGCTGAGCAAGCTGGTGATTTTTCCCAGCTGCTAACTCAAAAGGGCATTCAACTTTACAATCCCTGCGCTGCCGGTACCGGAATCAACGGCGTACCCTGCGCGGCAGCCGCGGTTCGCCAGCCGTTCGTGAACAACCAGATTCCGATCGGCATGATCAGCTCGGTCGCAAAGGCTCTATTCGCTTCGTCGCTATACCCGACCACCATCAACAATAACTTACAGCAGAACGCTCTCAATACGACCACCTCGTTGTTGAATTCAAACCAAGGCGACATCAAGGTGGACTATCAGTTCTCCGATAAAGATCGCGTGTCGGGCCGCTTCACGCGGGCCTATCAGAACAATCCCAGTACAAACTCGCAGCCGCTCATCGGCAACGGCTCTTCGACGGCCCCGATCTGGAACACTGTGGTTGATTGGACTCGCACCATCAATCCGAGTCTGGTGAATGACGCACGATTCGGCTGGAGCCATATCACTCTAAACACCGGCTCAAGCTTCGTTTCGGGGGTTGGCGCATTTGGAAACTCAATCGGAATTGGGAATGGAAATCCTAACGGACTGAATGGATTACTCGCTCTCAACGTCGGAAATATCTTAAATGCCGGGAGTGGAAACGCAAACGGGTTGGGCAACAGCCTGGTCACGCAGAGCTTTGACGACCATGTCTGGCAGCTGGACGATTCGGTCATTTACACGCGCGGGCGGCATTCCATTAAGTTCGGCTTCCAGTACTGGGATGAGCCCATTAAGACTTTTTATTCGGGCAACAACGGTGAACTAGGGCTCATGGACTTCACGAGTAATTTCACCGCTTCTGCTGCCACCAATCCGTTAACCAATTCGGGCGAGGGCATGGCTGACTTTTTCCTTGGCCTTCCCACGGAGTTCGGGCGCGGCCTGAGCACGGGGCGAACTTGGGAGCAATCGTCCAAGATCTTTGCCGGATACGCCCAGGATACCTGGCGGCTCACGGATCGGCTGACGGTGAATGTTGGCTTGCGCTACGAGGCGCATACGCCTTGGGTGGAAACCAATAACCAGCAGGTGAATTATGACCTCAAGACTCAACAGATCGTGTTCGCGAACCAGAATGGAGCAAGCCGGGCCCTCTACAATGGGGTCTATGGAGGCAAAGACTTCCAGCCCCGGCTTGGTTTTGCATGGACTCCCGCGATGCTAGGCGGGCACACGGTCGTCCGCGGAGCGTTTACCATTTCCTCCTATCTTGAGGGAACGGGTACCAACCTGCGCTTACCGATTAACCCACCCTTCAATCCTGCGGAGCTGGACGTCCCCTACCACGGCGTGCCGTTGCCGGCCACAACCACCTCAGACGGCATTGTAGGTTCCACATCAACCGGAACGAGTTGCCCGAACTACTCCTGCTTCGCAGGTGCGCTGCTGCGTGTCTGGGATCCAAATGTGCAGCCTGCCCTGTCTGATCAGTGGAACCTGACCGTGCAGCACCAGTTCTGGGGCAATACGACGTTTCAGATTGGCTATGTGGGTCAACGGGGAACCCACTTGATGGTGCCGTTCTCTTATTCACAGCGCCAACTGCTTACGCCAAGCGCATCCTGCCCTGCTCCATGTACAGCTCCGAGCCCGTTCTTCGCGAACAATCCTGCGCTCCTGAGCACTATATCCCCGTTCACCTCCGGAACTCAGTCCAACGGCAACATGACGTACAACGCGTTGCAAGCCGTGCTGCAAAAGCAGATGAGCAAAGGCTTGCAGTACCAGGTGGCATACACCTACTCGAAGTGTATGACCGACAACAGCGGCTACTATGGATCTTGGGGAGCCGAAGCCACAACCGCTTCACCGTATTGGCAGAATATCTACAACCCCAAGGCCGAATGGGCGCCATGCTATTACGATGCGACTCATGTTCTTTCATCCTACGCGATTTATGAGTTGCCCGTGGGCCGCGGCAAGGCCTATGGAAAGGATATGAATAAGGCAGCGAACGCCGTCGTGGGGGGGTGGACTGTCAGCCCGATCCTTTCTCTGCGTAAGGGTTTCTCGATGACTCCCTATGGCAGCGGCGACCAGTCTGGCACAAATTCTCGCAGTTCCCGTCCTGATTGTGACTCCATCGCGAAGGTTCAGGGCAGGGTGGCAGGCACTGGATTCAACGGCATCCAATGGTTTACCAACAACGGCAATTTCAGCGTTCCGGCGGTCGGCACATTCGGGACCTGCCCTGCTCAACTCGGCTGGTTGCGCGGTCCGGGGTACGCTGATCTCGACCTAAGCCTGCAGAAGAACTTTCAACTTACGGAACGGTACAAGCTTCAGTTCCGTAGTGATTTCGTGAACGCCTTCAATCGCGTCAATCTCAACGCGCCAGATATGAACCTTGGAGCTACGATGGGACAAATCACCGGAGCGCAAGACCCCAGGAACATCCAGTTTGCGCTGAAGTTTTACTACTAACCTCTCAGTGCAGTAGCATGTGGGGCAGGGGGACAACCACCTGCCCCATTTTGATTTTTATGAAGCTCATTCGACACGCAACTACATTTCTCCTCTTTGGATTGATCGCAAGCCGAGTGGCGGTCGCTCAGACCCCACAGAAGTCGCCTAGAGCGGCAGGCAAGGCGTCAGGGGTTGATCCCGCAACGGCCGTGAAGCAGAGTCTCTCGCTGGCAGAGCACGGCAAGTGCAAGGAAGCACTACAATTTTTGAAGAAGACCTCGCCTACTGCCGACAAGGAGCTAAAGCTCAAAGCAGGCGTAGCCACGGTGCGCTGCGCCATCAACCTCGATCAAAGAGGCGCCGCGACCGAAGCCATTGAGCTGCTCAATCGGGAATTCCCGCACGACCCGGAAGTCCTCTACATTACGACGCACGCGTACTCCGATCTTTCGACGCGAGCGTCGTTGGAACTGGCGAGAACTGCTCCGAATTCTTATCAGGCCCACGAGATGAATGCTGAAGCGCTGGAGATGCAGGGCAAGTGGAACGACGCGGCTAAGGAATATCAAACGATCCTGCAACAATTTCCCAGCGTTCCAGGGATCCACTTCCGTATGGCTCGCCTTTATCTTTCGAAACCGGACGCTGGACCGGACGCCGGCGAAAAGGCCAAAAAAGAATTGGAGGCGGAGCTGGAGATCGACCCAAAGAACGGGGACGCAGAGTATTTGCTCGGCGAATTGGCGCGCGAGGCGGCGCAGTGGGACGAGGCCGTCGGTCATTTCTCGAAAGCAACAAAGCTAGAGCCGAATTTTCCCGACGCGTTTCTGGGGCTAGGGATGGCGTATGTGGGAGCGGGCGAGTTTGCGCAAGCGATAACGCCCTTGGAGACTTACGTGAAAAGGCAGCCGGCAAATCCTGCGGGCCATTATCAATTGGCCGTAGCCTATAGCAAGACCGGACGGATGGAAGAGGCCAAGCGAGAGGCAGCGTTGCAAAAAGCGGCTGCCCAGAAAATCGAGCAGGAAAAACAAGAAATAGCAGATCCCGGTCAGAAACCGGCAGCGGGGCAGGAAGCGCAAAAGCCGGAATTGCGGCAGCAGTGACCTTTTCTATGACGGCATGGAGAGCTGTGCTTAACCAAATGTGGGCATGAGTTCTGCAGGGTCCCGGCGACAGCGAGTGAGAGAGAACATTCAACGGTTCCCGCCGAAGGACGTCCACTTCAGGCCGAAGTTTGCGATTGTCTCTTTTGTCTCGCCTTGTCTAGTTTTGCTTTCGCTGGCAATGCTAATGGCCATCGCTCGCGTTCATGCGCAGACTGCACAGGTTGGTCCTATCCATTTCACAAACGTCACAACAGCGGCAGGAATAAAGTTTGTGCATTTCCGGGGAAACGACGGAATTCCCATCAATCGAGAGATCTTTGGCCCCGGCGTGTGCTTGGCCGACTACAACGGGGATGGCTATCAGGACATTTATTTTGTGAACGGCCGGGATCTTTATCGTCGCGGCATCGCCGCCGCCCGCAACGCGCTATACCGGAACAACGGTGATGGCACGTTCACGGACGTCACAGAAACCGCCGGAGTTGCGGGCACTGGGTACGGCCTCGGGTGCATTTGGGGCGACTACGACAACGACGGCTTTCCCGATCTTTACGTGACGCAATACGGCCGCAACGTTCTATACCACAACAATGAGGACGGGACGTTTACCGACGTCACGGATAAGGCGGGAGTGGCGGGCCTGGAGTTCGGAACGCAGTTTCATTCCGGCGCGACGTTCTTCGATTACGATCGCGACGGGCGCCTGGATCTCTACGTGGGCGGATACGTGGCCTTGGAGAACGGCCCAAGGTATTGCAACATCAGTGGCGTGAAAACCAGTTGTCCTCCTGAGGCGTACAAAGGGACCGCTGATATCCTCTACCACAACAACGGCGACGGAACTTTCACCAATGTGACGAAGGCCGCCAAGATCTACGAGCCGCAGGGCAAGAATCTCGCGGTGGGGGCGGCGGACTACGACAACGACGGGTGGCCGGATTTGTTCGTGGCCAACGATGGGCTGAACGCTTACCTCTACCGCAACCAGCGCAACGGAACGTTCGACGAAGTCGGAGTCATCAGCGGAATGGCGCTGACGGTGCGAGGCAACACCATGGCCGCCATGTGCATTTCGCTTGGGGACTATGACAACGACGGCTGGCTGGATCTTTTCATCACTGATTTTCAGAAGAATTCGGATCATCTCTGGCACAACGATGGCAAGGGCTCGTTTGACGAGGTCAGCGACCAGGCGGGCATCACCGTGCCGACACGCGACGTGCTCAGTTTCGGCGGAGGTTTTTTTGATTACGATAACGACGGCTGGCTGGACTTGTTTATCGCCAATGGGCACGTCTACCCGGAGGTGGAGCAAGCGTCGCCCGACGTTCACTTCAAGCAGATCAATTCGCTCTTTCACAACGAGGGGAACGGCAAGTTCGTGGAGACCACCAAGATTGCGGGCTCTGGCTTTGAGACGCCTTACGTGGGGCGGGGCGTTGCTTTCGCCGATTTTGACAACGACGGATTCGTGGACCTGGTCGTCGCCAATAACGGAGACCCGCCGCTGCTGTTGCGCAACAGCGGCGGCAACGGCAACCACTTTGTGAATGTCAAGTTGGTGGGCCGGAAGAGCAACCGTGACGCGATGGGCGCGCGTATCCGCGCCGCGGCAGGAGGCCTTCGGCAAATTCGTGAAGTTGCGGGTGGCGGCAGCTATCTTTCTCAAAGCGACCTGCGCGCGCACTTCGGGCTTGGCAAATCGACTCGAATCGACAGCATCGAGGTGCTTTGGCCGAGCGGGCTGAAACAGGCGTTTCGCGATCTGGAGGCTGACAAGTTCTACAGGATCGAAGAAGGACGGGATGAAATCGGCCTCCAGCGATTTGCACCTCACTCCGAAACCCCGAAGCGGGATGCGCGACCTTGAGCCGGCCTAAGAACCTGCGGCTTGCCAATGGCATCTCCCGCAGAGGGTTTCTGCGAGCGCTGGCCGGAGCAGCGGCCGCGCACGGAATTCCATCCTTCGCTTTTCCCGGAAACGAGCAAGGAGCTTTTTTCTCCGAGGTTCCGGCCTCCGCAAGCGGAATTACGTGGCGACACGTGAACGGGCGCTCGGCGGACATGTATTTGCCGGAGACAACGGGGGCAGGCTGCGGTTTTCTCGATTACGACAACGATGGGTGGATGGACATTTACCTGGTGAACAGCGGAGCGTGCGATTTCTACATGCCGCCGGCGCCGCTGCGCAATGCGCTCTATCGCAATAATCGGGACGGGACTTTTACGGATGTAACGGAGAAAGCAGGCGTTTCAGGAGGTGGCTACGGGCAAGGCATTGCCGTCGGTGACTATGACGGCGACGGCTTCCCCGACATCTATTTAACGCAGTATGGCCGCAGCATTCTGTATCACAACAATGGAGACGGCACCTTCAGCGATGTGACGGAAAAGGCCGGGGTCGCGGCGCCAGGTTGGGCGACCAGCGCGGTGTGGTTCGATTACGACAACGACGGAAGGCTCGATTTGTTCGTGTGCCGGTTTGTGGATTTCAGCAAAGCGAGAAACAAATGGTGTGGCGACCGGAACACCAATGAGCGATGGTATTGCATTCCCCGCGTGTATGAACCCATGCCGTGTTGGTTGTTCCATAACAATGGCAATGGCACGTTCACGGACGTTAGCAAGGAGTTAAGGATCGCAGGATCGATGGCGAAGGCGTGGGGAGTGGTGGCCTGCGACATCAACAACGACGGGTGGATGGACCTCTTCGTAGCCAACGACACGGAGCCAAATTTTCTGTTTGTCAACCGAAGAGGGAAATTCGAAGAAGAGGGCCTGTTTGCAGGAGTGGCGTATAGCGCATCCGGCCGAGCGCGCTCGGGCATGGGCGTGGACGCCGCTGATTATGATCAGGACGGATGGGTTGATTTGTTCGTTTCGAACGTAGACCAGGAAATGTTTTCGCTCTACCACAACAGCAAGAACGAAACCTTCAGCGATTTCGCGATACCCACCGGCATTGGGCCGACCACCAAGTTGATGAGTGGATGGGGAGTCAAGTTCTTCGATTATGACAATGACGGCGACCTGGATCTGCTGCTGTGCAACGGCCATCCCGACGACAAGATTGACGGGCGCGTGGAAGGCGTGAAATACCTCGAGCCCATGCTGCTCTATCGCAACACGGGGAACGGGCTGAAGAATGTCAGCGCGCAGGGCGGCGCCATTTTCTCAAAGCCGCTGGCCGGCCGGGGAATGGCGACCGGCGATTTCGACAACGATGGCGCAGTGGATGTGCTGATCTCTGTGAACGACGGAGCACCGCTGCTGCTGCGCAACAATGCTGGAAAACAAAACAACTGGCTGGGCGTGACGCTGGTGGGCAAAAAATCAAATCCGGATGCCGTGGGGACGCGGCTAGCCTATCAAGCGGGAGATTTGAAGAAGAGCCGGATAAAAGTGGGAGGCGGGAGCTATCTGTCCTCGCATGATCCCCGAATGGTGCTGGGGATCGGCAAGCGCGAGAAGGTGGACCGGCTCGAAGTGAAATGGCCGCTGCCGGGCGGCGCAACGCAGCGTTTTACAAGCCTGCCCATCAACCGGTACATCACGATCGTCGAAGGGCAAGAGCGGTGGAGCTAGCCCTGGAAGTTAGGCTAGCCACTTTGCGTGCGGAAAGGATAAGAAAAAAAGTGATGTGAATTGCAGACTGGCGCGCTATCAATTTGCGCAAAAACGTGCACAGACGTTGCCGTTCACCTCAGGGAAAGGGAGCCAGCGTGGGTCAAGTGAGCAACCGAACTTGTAGCACAATGGACTCGCGTAATCGCACTCCGACGCGTCTGCAGTGGCGCAAGCCCGATCGTAGAGTTGTGCGGCATGTGCCCCATCGTTCTCTGACCGAGGTGGACAGTATCTAGCCGGCCGCGTACAGGCGAATCTGGGCGAAAGCACAACGTTAGTCACTCAATGAAAAATGCCCGATGCTATTTAAACTGCAAGCTCAGAAATTTTGTCAACGGCAGGCCGACGTAAGATCTCCGTTCAAGCGGATCGCTAGCGCCTCTTTGTTAGAGAAACCGCAAGCGCTGCGTACGCTGGCTTTCGTCTGCCATAAGCGCGACGGCATGTTTAAATCCGGAAACACACCCGCGCATGACCGAAAGGCTGCCGTAGTAATCGTTGTACCGAAAAAAACCTGTTTGTCCTCGCCACATGGGATAGAAGTCACAAGCCCGGAGCCATTTCTCATAGACAGGGTCGACGTCGATGTAGGTGTCCGCCACGAAGCGGTTGGCATCCTCCCAGTTGTCCGCGTAGAAAACTTTAGAGACTGAATGGGCGGCGCGGCTCCGCTCGAGAGTTTCGAGTGCTGCGAAGAAGACGGCATCGCGGACAATCCTATGGCAGTTTCGGTGATCTTTGTGCCAGCTTCCCCCCCAGTGAGTCACTACGATGTCCGGTTTATGTTCGCGGATTGCGTCACAAACTCGCAGCGCGCTCTCTTCATTGAATGGGATCTCGCCATCCGGGTAGTCCATGAAGACAGCATCGATGCCGAGCAGGCGAGCAGCTTTCTCAGTAGCCGCGCGCTGCATTTCGCCGTACTGATTGACGGGGGTGTTCTTCGGAGCTCCCCTCTCTCCCAGCGAAAGGTTCACCAACACTGCCGTTCCCCGGCGCTCGGCCTGCTGCGCAAGAAGAGCGCCCATGGTGAAGAGGCCGTCCCCAGGATGAGCTGCAATCGCCATGATCTTGCCTGGATGAGCAGCTTCCGATGCTTCTGCCGAGAGGGACCTTTTGGGGAACACGGACAACATCGCCGCACTTCCTATCCCTTGAGCGAAGGAACGCCGGTCCATAATCTTCCTCCTTGCCGTTTGAATACGCTTAAGACGGAGCCGAGGGTTTGAGAAGCGCTCGACTCGCGCGCTTGGAAACAGCCGCCGTTAAAGCAGCCACCCCTACCGCGGCGAAAATCGGGATCAGCACCACCTGTCTAACGCCATAGGAAGCAATCCAGCCGCCAAGCTTTGGGCCAGCCATGCCTCCCACCAGCGCAACGGCAATGACAGCCCCGAAGACGGTGCCCGTCTCTTCAGGAAAGCGATCACCGGCCATCCCCAGAGCTGTTGGGAAAATGGCTGACAGTCCCATACCAATGACAAGAGCGGCCACGACTGTGCCGAACATTTGATTAGCGGTTCGCATGAGAGCGCCACCCGCGACGACAGTGGCGGTCGAAAACCAGATCGTGTACGTGCTGCCAAGCCGGCTCAGATAGAGTGCGGCCAGCATCCTGCCGGCGCCGAGCGCGGCGGTCAAGGCAACTAACGCTATGTTCGCGCGGCTCGGGGAAACGCGAAGCGCATCAGCAGCAATTTTCCCCGTCCAAACGAACATGCAGTTTTCACTTCCAGACTCGAAAAAGAGCAGGGCGGCAAACAACCATATGGCGCGATGGTTCAGAACGCTAAGAAGCCTCCTCAGCCGAGTGCCAGACTTCGCCGGCGGAGGAAACCGGAGCGAGAGCAAGGCAATCGCGATGACGAGGCATAAAATCGCCAGGCCATGCAGCACAACAGATGCGGAAAGATTCCCCGCGACCGAAGATAACAGCAGCGGGGCCGAGATTGCACCCAGGCTAAAGAGGAAGCCGAGGAGATTAAGCGCGGCTGCGCGCCTCGGCGCGCTTACGTCAGCGACCAACGCATTGGTAGCGGTGTTAAGTCCCCCGCCGCCTAAGCCATAGAGGAAAGCGGCTGCGGCGAACTCTGAGTACGAGCTTAGGGATGGCATCACGCCAAGCGAAGCGGCAACTAGTCCAAGCGCAACCGCCAATACACCTTTAGCTCCAAACAGGTCCAGGATCGGGCCGACCAACACAGTCGAAACGAATATACCCGCGAGCGGGAATGATCCGAGATTCCCAGACCGTGAATACGTGAATTGCAGGGAAGGAAGAAGCGAACCCATGAGCAGCAGCACCACGCCAAACACAAACATGCAAGCATTGGCTGCTGCGAGAAGCGGTACGCGTTGAATGCGGCGCGCGTCAGCCATGCGGCTGCCGCCCGTCAGCCATTCTGCACCACTGTTGCCGCATCGGGAGCCTCACGAACCTCGCACCTGAAACACCCAGGTTTCACCTCCGGCCAATCTCTTTCGAAACAGAGCGCCAGCAGCACTTTTCTCAAAAGGGACGGGTTGATCGTTTTCGAGTTCGCGAACTTGGTCAATTCCCCACGGGAAACGAACTCGCAGCGTCATATCAGCGGAACCGTCGGCGTGGTTGAACACGAAGATGATCTGCTGCCGCTCGCTGTTGAGCCGCCGCACCTCGACTTGTGAAGTACCTGGCCCGGAAACTTCCGTATCTGGCGACACTCCCGCTCCCTCGGCTAGAGAAAGGAAGAGATCCCGAATGGCCGGATCGTGCTGTTCCTGGTAGGCGAGCGCCAGGAAGGATCCGATTAAGACCGCCTTACCCTTGCCTTCTTGGTGCTCCACAATGGCCGGGCTGCCGTCAGAGAAGCGCGCCACCATACTGGCGCCCGGCAATGGAGAGAGCTGCTCTTCGAAGGCTTCGCCGGCAATCATGGTGTGAGCCGGCAAACCCGGGAGCGCTGGCGACTCTTCTGTTTGAAGTTGTACGTTTTCTGCGGGGATGATGATGTATTCTCGCGCGCCGAAAACTTCGGCCAGACCCGCGCCGGGAATCACCTCGCTTGCAAAACCCCGGGCGTCATTCCACGCCAGGCGCGCCTCGGCCACCGCAGTCCCACCACCCTGGACATAGCGTTTAACGCCATCCGCGACATTCTGCGGCAGCATCACCGGGTAAGGAAGAAAAAGAATTTTGTATTGTTCGAGGTTGTTGGAGGCTACATCTTCGGAACGAACGAAGTCCACCGAAATGTTCTTTTCGAAGAAGACTCTGTAGAGACCCAAAAGCGAGTCGCGCTCTGCATGCCCCAGCTTGGAAAGTGAAGGCTGCGAGCCGCCCACCATATAGGAGAGGCGATTATAAAGAATAGCGACTTGCGCCTGGGGAGGTGCGGACCGCAAAAGCTCGGCACCCTGCCGGGTGAAGACGCTTGCCACGTGCCCGGCCGCCCGCGCGCGTTCGGTGAGCGTGCCGTCCAGGTTGATGAGGCCATAACCGTTGGATTCAAAACCCGAACTCATCGGATACCAGGCATAGACGGCGATTTCCCGCGCCCCGTGCGCGACCACCTGCCACATCCAATATTCTTCATCATGGCCGTTCACCGGATTCGCGATGCGCATCCCGGTAGCGCCTTGCCCAGCTTGCAGTTCGCCAATCCAAAAGCCCTTACCAAAGCTATGCGCAGCAGAGCGGCTGAAATCCAGAGCTGCCGCCAACATCACGTAAGACCACGGCTTGCTGGATTCCGAGTGCTTGGGATAAAGCGAGGTGCCGAAGAAGTCCGCACTTTCCGACATTTTCCAGTCGTCCGGCTCGCCATAGCCGTCCGTTGGGGAAGTGAACAGCGCCGGAACCGCCGCATGACTCGTGATCGGGTGAGTTTGATCGGCGCTGCGAACTGCGTCCACTCGCGTCTTCAAATCCTCCGCCAGCTTGTCGTCTATGAACGCACGCCAATCGAGGTAATCCGTATAAGAAAGAATGGTCGGGAAGCGCGGCGGCTGGACCTGATCCCAAGTTTTGAAGCTGCGATACCACGCGGCGTTCAGCGCCTCAAGACTTTGATATTTCATCATCAGCCATTGGCGGAAGCGGGCTTCCGTATACGAGCAAAAGCAGAACTCCGGGTTCGCCAAATAGGGAAATTCCGCCCAGTTGATGACGTGGGGTTCGCTCCAAACGTCCCACCCATATAGCGCCGGGCTTTTGTTGGCATCGCGTGACAGAGCTTGCAAGAATTTGACGATGACCGACCGCACGCCGTTATGGTCAATGCAGTAGCCTGGCGCGGCTTGAGAATCAATGATGGCGCCGCTGCGGTCAACGAAGCGCGCATCGGGATAATGCTCACCGACCCAATCGGGCGCCGAATCAAGGTAGACTTGTACGATAACTCGCAAGCCGCGTTCCTGCGCTAGGCGAAGCAGCAGGTCGAGATTCGCGAAATTGTACTCTTTCGGACGCGGTTCCGCTGAGGCCCAATCCACCCAGGTCTTTATAGTGTTGAACCCATCCGCCTTGATCTCATCCAGGTCTCTGCCCCATCGCCGGGCGCTTGTGGCATCCAAATGTTCAAGCATGGGAGCGCGAACTTTTCCGCCCCCGTACCATACGGCCACGGGGAAGAAGGATTCAGGGGATCCGGCAGCCCGGCTTTTCTGGAGAGCAGGCATCTTGCGCGCGTGAGAAGCAGGTCTCATGCCGACTTGCGTTGCCAGCAGAAGCAAAACGGCTACGCCCAAATTGCGGCAGGAATTCATTCCACCGCCTTCCAGTCATGAGTCAGCATGGGAAGAAAGCGCGGCAGCGGATTGCGGTTCACTTTTTGAAGCCTAGCCTTCCCATTGCCGCCGCAACAGCATCGAGTCTGCTCTCTTTGTCATGAGCTTCGGCGCGTCAAAGTGCGCGTGTACTCCTCGAAGACTCGTTTGTTGTGATCCGGCGACGTGCTCACGTTAGGCGAAACAAAAGTCATCGGGCGTTTCCCGCTCCGCACAAGCCCAGCGCCAACTTCAGCAACCAAAGCCATGGCAATCGAAACGGCGGCAATCGTCGAGCCGGCGGCAAACTTTTCCGGGACTCCATCCACGGCTACTAGGGCGTCCTCCGGCGGAACACAATTGTCAATCGCAATGTCGGAGACGTCCGGGAGCTTCTTTTTGCTGGAGTGCCTCGCCGGAGCCACGCCGTAGTTCTGATGCGAAGAAACGGAGACGACTTTGGCGCCGTTCTCCCGCGCGGCCATTGCGACTTCTATGGGGACAGCGTTTAAGCCGCCGTGAGAAAAAACCAGAAAGGAATCGCGGGGCTTGATTTCGTAACTAACTAGGAGGATGCGCGCATATCCCTCCTGCTGTTCCAGCCAAAGCAGTTCTCGGGCTCCGCCAGGGCCTACTACGTTGAACCACATCAGGCGAGGATCATAAACAGGATAAAAGCCGACAAAGCTCCCGTAGCGCGGAAAGATGTCCAGCACCGGTATCACGGAATGGCCGCTGCCAAATAAATATGCCCGTCCGCCACTTGCGATTGAGGCGGCAAGCACCTCTCCCGCAGCAATGATCTTTTCCTTCTGCGTCGTTTGTATTTGGGCGATGATCTCCCTAATGCGGCTCAAATATTGCTGCGCAGACATCTTTCAGTTCTCCTCTTCCTCGGCCAAACCCTCATGCACCATGGTTTGTGCCTCGCCATTACTGCGCGGCTTTAATCACTTCCGTTTAGTTCCGCATTCAAATACGCGTCAACTCTCGGCCATGGCGCGCGGTAGGCAACGGGGACCCACACAGAGCTCCTTTGAGCAGCAACCAGACTTTCCTGCGCCACCAGCTGTTTTACTCCTCCGCACGTATATGGCGGGACGCGGCGGATGTCAATACAATTTCCCTCAGCGCGAACTTCGGGCATGGGGCTCCGATATGCGATACCATCCTGCTGCGACAAGAGGACACTGACTAGGATCGCAGAATGCCTTTGCATGTCTTTGCAGTGGATCTCGGCGGCACGAAGTGCTCGGCCGCAATAGTGGATCGCGCCGGCCACGTGCTTCGCTGCCGCACAGTGCCCGTCAACCTTGCTTCGACCTCGGGCCCGATTCTTCAGATTTCCCAGCTTGCGAAGGAATTTGCTGGCGGGAAAAGTCCCTCAAAAGCCTTCGCGGCAGCAGGCATCGCCGTGCCTGGACTCGTGCGGCCGAACGGAACCGTCTGGGCGCCGAATCTTCCAGGCTGGATTCGCATCCCGATGGCCCACCGCTTGAAGCGTCAACTTGGAATTCCTGTAGTGGTAGAAAGCGATCGCGTGGCCGCCATCCTCGGTGAATCCTGGCGCGGGGCGGCACCGGGCAAGTCAGACGCCATTCTCTTGACGATTGGCACGGGAATTGGCGCAGGCATTTTGAGCGGCGGCCATGTCGTCCGGGGAGCTCATGAGCTTTCCGGCTGCGCCGGGTGGGTGACAATTACGCGGGAACATGTTCCTGATGCCGCCAAACTAGGCGAGCTGGAGTCCTTAGTTACGGGACCTGCCATTGCGCGGATCGCTCGGGAACGCTTGCTGAAGGGAGAGAGGAGCATTCTCTCGCGTTCGCAACACGCTCAAATCACAGCTCGGGATGTCGCCGACGCCGCGCGCCAGCATGATCGGCTGGCGCTGGACATTTTCGACCGCTGCGGCAGGCTTCTCGGTTTCGCTGTCGCTAATCTTGTGAGCCTTTTTGATCCGGAGGTTGTGATTCTCAGCGGTGGAATGGCGGCAGCCAGCGATCTTTATTTAAGCTCGCTACAAACGGCGATGTTTGAGCGCGCTCAGCCGCTCGCGGCGAGGCAAGTAAGGATTGTAGTGAGCAAGCTCGGGGCCAAAGCCAACCTGCTAGGTTGTGCGCGCTTGGCTTGGGCGTCATTAGCGAAAGCCTAGAACCTATTGCAAAACCATCCGCAAGACGATCATAAAGGAGGCGATATGAAAGAACCCACGATAGATGGTGAGCGAACGGTCGTAGCGCACCACCAGACGACGGTAATTTCCGAGCCAGCCGATGGGTGCGCTTGACGATCCAACGTCGCCGATAGTGGCGCAACTTGCGCCATTTTGCGTGGCAGAACGAACGCGACTCTTCTTGTGCGGGCAGATCAGCCTGGTCCCCTGCTTCCGCAAACGGAAACGCAGCGGATCACTGTCGTAGCCGCCGTCGGCGATCACCCGCTCTGGCTTCTGCCGCGGGCGCCCCGCCCGATGTCGTCGACATACGCGGATGGTTTGGAGCGTCGTCTCCGCGAGCCGGACTTCCGCCGGGGATGCAGAGTGACGGTAGTTTCCCAAAGGAAGACCCGTGCCGTCGGCCACCACCATCCACTTCGTGCCTTTCCCCCGGCGGGTTTTGCCCACTCCGCAGTCTCTTTTTTGGCTAGGGCAAAACTGCTATCCAGAAACGATTCGCTCCACTGCAATTGCCGGCGTTCATTCAGCTCGCTCAGGAAGGAGCGCCAGATATTCAGCCATAAGCCTAACGGTTTCGCGGGCCGCTGGGCTGGCAATTCATGCATTGGGATAAATGGGATAAGGCTACGCTGGCCAGAGAGATTGGCACTCGCCTCTAAATCTAAGAGTGCTTGGGGTTTAGTGGCGGAGGAGGGGGGATTCGAACCCCCGAGACCCTTTCGAGCCTAACGGTTTTCAAGACCGCCGCATTCAACCACTCTGCCACTCCTCCATACTGATAACAAAAGACTTAGATAAAAACATGTCGCACATCTGTTGCACTTTTCGTAAGGTTGATGCATGCAACCAGGGCACATTTATCGGGCACACGGCGCATGGCATCTCCGCTACCGGGTCAAGCGCAAACAGGTGTCGGTGAGACTGGCCGATCACAACGACCAATATCGCACGAAGGGAAGCGTTCGTCTACTGGCCGAGTCGTATCTCCAACCAGTCAACGCAGGTCGGCAGGTCGATGGACCCATGACCTTGCAACAGTACGCTGAGACGGTGTACTTCCCAAGCATCAAGCCACCGAAAAAGTCTCCATCCACGTACAAGGCTACTTCAATCTCTACTCCAAGCAGATTCAACCGCGCATCGGCGGGCTGCGTCTGTCTACGACCACGACCGCCAACATGCAACGCATTCTGTATCGAATTGACGAAGAGGAAGAACTGTCGCACCAATCGTTCCTCAACATCAACTCGTTGCTGTCTGCGATCTTCACCCACGCGCGGAGAAGCGGAACGCTTCAAGGCCCAAACCCAACGGACGGTGTAGAGATTCCCGAAGGTAAACGAACAAGGAAGACGGCTAAGTACACCCTGGAGGAAGTTGAGAAAATTACAGAAGCTGTCGACGGCCTAGCGCGATGCGCTGTCGTTGTTGCCGCATGGACAGGTTTATCACTGGCTGAACTTCGCGGATTGAAGTGGGTGGACATAGACTTCGAAAACAAACGCTTGAACGTCGTGCGGACTGTGTGGCACAGGGAAATACTCGATACGAAAACTGAGCACCGTGCCGCCGCTGTTCCTCTCTTGGCAAACGTTATCGCAGAACTGAAACGTTACCGCGAGCAGAATCCTGGCACAGCACGACTTGGGTCTTCGAAGGTCCTAGGGTCTTTCCGCTGGACTTGGCAACCCTCGGTTCGAAGCACATCAAGAAGGCATTGCAACCCACGGGCATTAAGTGGCAGGGCTTCCATCCTTTCCGCCGAGGATTGGGGCCGCGGTTGTACAACAGCGGCGTCAAACTAGACCTTGTTGGTGCAATTCTCCGTCACGGCTCGGGAAGCGAAGTTACGTTGAAGCACTATGTCGAAGTTGAGGAAGAGACCAAAGCTAACGCACTAAACGCAGAAGGCATAATCCGGCGCGCCGCGCCCGGAACGACTCTGGCAACATGTTAGAATCCGCTCTGAATGGACCCCCGGGCAAAATTCTACGAAGCCATCACCAAGCCACTGCCCATCGCTTTGCCGCCTGCCCGGAAGGCCAGAAGTTGCGGCGAACATTCGAGATCTAATTCGGCGCATGCGCCAAGCCAACCCCTTGTGGGGTGCACGCCGCGTTCACGGAGAACTGCTCAAGTTGGGGATTGCGGTGGCGCAATCCACGGTGCCCAGATATATTTGCCTCGGCCCCGCAAACCGCCTTCCCAGACTTGGCGAACCTTCCTGACAAATCATCTGGTGCAGACCGCGGCCATCGATTTTTTCACCGTGCCGACGGCGACCTTCCGGGTCCTGTTCGTCCTCGTCGTGCTATCGCATGAGCGACGCCGGGTCTGCCGTCATAATGATGCACACATCATCGATGTTTTCGATGAAATCGTCTTTGCCCTGTTCAAACCGCACAACCTCTTTTCCAACGCAATGATGCAAGCCGCCGTTGACGGTCATACGGCGCAACAGCCCCGCGTCTGGCTCTTGCCTTTCTCTCCGTCAGGCCTCACGTGTTTTGGATTATTGTTTAATTGCGCGATCTCGACAAAACGACATTTTTGAAGTTAGCGCTCAGAAGAGGAGCCTTTGCGCACGACACTTTGATACTCCTCACCGTTTCAATCCTCATTTTCCTGTTTGGCGAACGCCTGCGGCCAAAAAAGTCGCGGATACTCATAGTGGTGGGTCTGCCGATCATCGCGGGATGCTTTTCCACGTCCACATTCCATTTTCTGTTTTCTTCGTTTCCATCGGGAAAGTTTCCGATTTGTGCCACCAAACCCATTTCGGTCTGTAGGTGACAACAAAAAACACTTCCGCATGCATTTCGGGCGTTTCCGGATTGTCCTGCTTGATTGCGATTGCGCGGCCGCACGGAACCGCCAGATCGTGCCCAGGAGACAAGATTTCGGCATGGGACTCAGGGAAATAGACCGTTGTCGGTTCCGCAAAATCTCTGTTTGTAGGAATAGGCGTGTCAGCGCGCATCACTTTGCATCCGGCTTTCAAATCGTAAACAGGCAACAAGCCTTTATTGGACAGATTGAACATGGCTCCCATCAGGTCGTTAGGACGTAATGAACCGGAAACATCGGCGGACAGCTTGGGCAGATTGGCTAGGCTAAATTCAGTCACGATTAGGATTATGCAAGCTATCCCCACGACCCATTCCAGGGTTCGCACGAACCGTTTTTTTGGTGTGGGCTGCGGGGACGAAATGGACTCGTATTTGTCGGTTTTGTCGGGTTCGAGTGAGTCGCGAAACAGCGGATGGACCGCAAAAGACGCAGGCACTTCCATTTCATATTTCAATACATCCGAAGGCTGATATGTGTATTCCTTGCCACATTCATCGCAGCGGACCCCAAATGGTTTATCGATCTTCGGTCGAGGCAATACCGCGTCCGTCTCCCCCAGTGGAATCCGGTGCACGCTAAAGAAATTGCCCCGCCCGTGAAACCAGTGGTTCTTACATACAACCACCCAGCAATAATTGCTGTCTACCCACATTTCCTTCGGGGGCTCTATCCTCTTTTCCTCGCTTGCAGCCACTGCCGGTGCGGCAACCTGGACGGGAGCGGGGTTCTCCGTCGCGGCCTCTTTCTCCTTTTCGGCACTCACCGTCACTGCAGGTGCGGCAACCTGGATAGGAGCGGGGTTGAGACAATCCGCGATTTGAGCCGTGGTCCAGCGCAGCCCGGGATCTCGACGCAAACAGTGCTGCGCGATGTCGAGGAAGGGCTGAGGAATCGTGGATGGAACGGTCGGGTCGGCTTGACTCTCCGCGGATGAAACGGGAGCCTGTTGCGTAAGTACTTCGACCAGCGTGACACCCAGAGACCAAATGTCACTCGAAGGGGCAACCGGTGCGGAGCCTGCCTCGGGCGCGTCGTAAGCGTCAAGAGGGCGGTAGGCGGGGCGCGGTTCTCCGAGAGGCAGAGCCGTGTCGCTTGAGAGCTTGAGTTGATTGTCGATGGCCATAACGTTTGAAGGTTTGATGTGAGAGTGGGCAAGGCCTTTGCTGTGGATATAGCCAAGCGCATCGAGGAGCGGTCCGAGCATTTCGCGAGCTTCTTTTTCGCCGAGTGGATGCTTGTGGAGACCTCGTCCGAGGTCTTCCTCAGCGTACTCCATCAGGACGAAAAGCAAATCCATGTCCGCAAGCCGGCAGCGGGCGCCGGGTAGCAGGCGGAGGAGATTTGGATGACTAAGCTTCGAAACGCGGTCCAAGAGAGAGGCTTGGAAATCTGCGTTCCCACCAGAAGTTATAAATTTAATGGCCAGATTTTTAGGTTGTGGCGGGGGGGACTGCGTTAAGAAGACGGCCCCATAACTCGTGCTGCCCAAGAACCTCTGAAGCCGAAACTTCTCATTGAGAACGTGTCCCTCGAACTTCTTCCAGTCATCTCGCATGGGACACCCCACAGGCGCGTCTGACGAGAGCCGCCGATCATGGGCGATGAGGTCTGGCGAATCGCCTGGCCCTCGAGTAGAGGCTGGTTAGGACAAATTCTCGCACGAAAAGGCAGCGAAAGTACAAGCTTTGATATCGCCCCATCATCGCCCCATCAAGGCCGAGAGGGAATCTTTTTACAATCTTTTACGGTCTTTTTACATCCTTTTACAGCGCCGTGGGAAGCTGCAAGACGGAAAGGAGCTCTTTCTAACTGGCCATCGCCAGGCTTGCTAGCGAGGGCTGATCTTGCAAAGCAACGGTCAGTACCGCTTGCTCGTATAGGTTCAAGGGGAGGGGTGCAATCAGGGAGAAAGAATGCTCAGAGTGCTCCGCGCAAGTGGCGGAACGACGAGACATATTTGTTTACCGTGTAGGCCCGCTGCATAGCCGCTGCTTGGCGTCGGAGACCAACGGATAGAGGTAGATGTCTTTGATGACTTGGCCGTGAGCCTTGTGCTCTCGATCCATGCGACCGCGCCCGGTGGTCTGTCCCACATAGATCCAGTTGGCCGCGCGGTAGCAGGTTCCACGAAAACGGCTAGCATCCACCAGGGTTTCCAGCAGCAGCGGAGGATGGCCGTAGTGAGTTTCCCAATCCGCAGGAAGTTGCCGCGCAGCGTGCGCCAGGATCTTGCTCGCCAGTCCCTTGACATGGACCCAGGGCAGAATCAGGAATCTGCCGTTGTTCACAATCCATGGTAGATGGCGCTGCCTTTGCTCATCGCTCCAACCAATCCAAAGGTCTCGCGGTTTCATCTTCCAAGCGGGCGAGGTCCACAGCAAGCAGGCCAGTTCCCGTTGGCGATTCCGTACCCAATAGCGCAGGTTCGAACCGAAGGGCACCGGACTGCCCAAATAGTGATAGCGTTCCACATACTCCCGCCACAAGCGGCTTTCTTCAGGGCCTTCCACCAGAACCAGCTTGAGCGGTTCGCATTCACGGGCTGCGCACTCCACCGCCTCCGGCTGCAAACGCAACGGAGATAGATCCACGCGCCGCGGTCCTCGACCACCGGTTGGCCGCAGCGCCGGAAGCCGCAGCACGCCCTCTGCGGCCAGGTGCTCTAACAGTTGCCGACACTCGTGATCCTTCAGCCGGCCATTGGGCCGCTTCCATTCCAACAACTCGCACACCGTCCGCGCGATCTCCGTCACCGCCAGGCCGCGATAGTCATGCACCACCACCCGCATCAACTCCAAGTCCGGCCCCGTGAACAGGCGACCACAGAAGCGCAACGAAACGGGTAGACTCTTCCGCTCTTCTCGCGGCAAAGGATCCGGAAAACCCTGCGTCATGGCTGGACAGACACCCGCGCACCGTCCACCGCCTTCGGCGTAGCGTAGAGAGCCACCGACTCCGGCGGAAGTACAAACTCTGTTTTCGACGGCCCGCGGAGATCGCACCCACAACCACCGCAGTTGGGCCTCTACCTTCCAGCCGGTTTCGTCGATGGCGTTCACCATACTGCGGCGGGCCGCATCGCGCAGCGCATGCCAGATGGCTTGGCCCCGGCGCGCTACGCGGTCTACCGCCCGGCAAATCGTACTGCGGTGCACGCGCAAGCCAAATCCGTCCTGTAACACGGCGGCCACATCGCCATGGGGCATTCCCAGCCCCTTGTTCATCCTCACCGCCAACGCCAGCGCTTGCGGCCCCAGTTGCACCGCCGCCGCCCCTAAGGCATCGGACGTCTGCCGCGGGTCCCGTCCTTGCACTCGTCGCCCACATCTGCGGCAGCGACCGACGGCAATATCAAAGCGTCTCCAGATGGTCTTCCGCACCACCTCGTGTTGATACTGCGGCTCAACTTTCTCTACGGCGACCCTGCCCCCGCAAAAACAGCGACTCGGGATGGGCACCGCGATCACTTCATCGACCTGCTTGGGAATGGTCTTGCCGTAACGCTGGCCGTAGGCGGCGCCGGGTTTGCGCCCCGGTGGCTTCGCCTGGGCTTTCCGGTGGCCGCGAGAAAAGGGTGCGGCTTGTCGCTTGTTGGCCCGCTGAGCTTCTTCCAGATGAAGCCGGCTGGATGGAAGCTCTTCGGCCACGCCATGTTTGAACTCTCACAGCTTAACGTAACCGAAGTCGCGGAATTTGTCCAGCGGAATTTTCAGAACTTGTTCACTAAAGGCGCGCCAACCCGGTAAACAAATACAAGGAATAGTGTCAACGGGATCTCGACATCGTCCGCCGAGGCCAACTCATCTGGTAAATCGGCTTACCATACATCATGTGGTTTTGGCACGATTTCACTTGTGCAGTAACCGCGTTTTCGTCCGACTGAGTTCGCCGGTTCGGATGCTGTCGATTCTGAGAGTTAGCGGTCATTTTGCTACACTCGGCGCTTGCACTGCTGCATTTTATCAGCTCCTCGTTGCTCCCGGCGCTGACCCCAGTTCGAAGGAACATCCGCGAGAAACTCGCTCTTCCCGTCACTGACTGCGTTAGTCGCTGTTCTCCAGAACGCCGGTCGGAACGGCCAAAGGCTCGGCACCAATCTGAACCAACTGGATGCCCGCGCGCTGCGCCGGTTGCCCAAGGTCTACTTTCTTGCCCTTGGCATAAATTTCATGGCGACCATGAGTCCTGTGCCATTCGGACAGCTTCACAGTCCGGCTTTGGTGCTCGACGACTTTCCGCCAACCGCCGCCGTAGTACGCGCAAAAGCTAATTTCACCCTGGGTCAGTCCCACAGGAGTAGTGGAATTGCAGATGCCCGCAAAGTCGTAATTGAAGGCGTCCTGGAACCACATACCGTTGAAGATCATGACTCTCCAGCGCCCGTCATACGAATACGCCTTCTCAGACCAATCGTCGCCGCTACCGGCAACCCGATAGAAACAATCGTCAAGCACGCAGCGAAGGTCGCGAAGCCCAAACCCCGACGGCGCTCTGTGCTGGTTGAAATTGCGGAGCGCCGAAAGCGAGACAAGTGCTCGGGTCGCAGCCGGTCCTCTTCCAGAATCGGTTATTTCTGCGATGTCTCGCATGAATTGTTCCAAGTTAAAGAAGGCGGGAATAGGGACCGCCTCTCTGCGATATGTGTCCACTAGCAACGGGCTGAAGATCCCACGGTTGGGATGCGTTTGCTGAAAGAGGCTTCCTAGCTTAGCTTTGCGGTTCAGGACATCGCTCAGATGAGCGAATATCCCAAAGCCTGACAGTGGGAACCAATCCCGCATTGGCTGCCAGCCAATCGAAGTTTGCTCATGCAGATCGAAAGCGAGCTGCGTGAGAGGGTAGCGTCGAGCGTAACGCTCACCGGCGCATACTCCTTCGTCCCTGCCGGCAAACATGATCGGATGAAAAACAACCCCGTGGATTTTATCTATGCTCTGAATCGCGAAACGGACGATGTCCCCAAGCCCCTCGCTGTTCCGGCACTTGTCTACCGTGACTTCAAGTGTAGTTCGCATTCCGGCTGCTGCTATGTTCTCTAAGGCTTGCAGCCTCACCGGCAGGTAATTGCCCAATCCCCGATGTTTGTTCTTTTCTTCGGAGACTCCATCCAATTGGAGGTAGACACCGTGCAAGCCAGCTTCCCGCGCCTGCAAAGCGAACTCTTTACTTTTGGCGAACTCGACACCGTTTGTCGCAACATGAAGCCGATGGAAGCCGACGCTTTTCGCGTAGCGGACAGCGTCAAGGAAAATCGGTGAAACTGTCGGCTCACCTCCTGAGAACAGAACGTTGATTTCCCGCTGAGGCTTAAAAGAAAGTGCGTTGCTGAAAATGACCTTAATGTCTTCCATGCTCAATTCGTGAACGTAGCTCGCGGCGTTCGCATCCATGAAGCACGGCGAACACATCATGTTGCAGCGGTTGGTGATATCGACGATGAGGAAAGTTCCTCTGCCGGAGCTAATGCTGTTTGGTCCGTAAGCGTGCAAGTTGCAATCGTCAACGCACTGGAAGTCTTGGCCGAAAGCAAGACGCTCCATCTTGCGGAAGAAATCCGGGTGATTGGAGAGTGCATCTTCGAACGGGCCATGCTTCTTGCAGCCCTTCCGCATGAGGATGCGTCCGCCTTCTTCCAATATCTCCGCTTCGATGACTCCGGGATTGTCTCGAAAAGCCGCGACATCAATCTCGCCTTTGAGGACCGCTTCTACGGCTTCATGATTACAGTCAGGGCATAGAGACAGGGTTTTCCGGGGAATACCCGTTGTCATCGGCACGCGGTCCCGCTGCTTGAGGAGTCGGCCAGGAGCCCAGCATGGACTTGGCAAACGTCCTTCCGGCACCAGGCCGTTAAGTGGCCGAAGAATTTTCCAGGCTGCGTTTGCGGTTGTGCGAAAGAAGTTGGACGTTGCGTGAGACATTTTGTGTCCTCCCAGCCGAAATGGTTCGGCTAAGTATCAGAGCAATACGCGCCCAAATCGTTTCGTGTCAAGTGAAAATTTGGCTTGCCCAGACGCACCCCGCGACGTGCGGCCCTTCCCACTTTAGCATTCACAATTCCGATATGTGCCCACTCGGACCGAAAAATGGAATGTGCTCTCTCCCATAACCAAGCTCCGCGTATAGCTCGTATAGCTCCCGCCTGGTCGGTGTCTATCTGGATGAGGCCTCGGTCGGCCGTCTGCCCCTGGCTGCTATGGCTCGTCACAGCGTATCCGTAATCGAGGTGCGGATTTTGCTTGATGTCGAAAACCAGGCGACGCCCCGAGTCGAGTCGCACTCTTAAATTTCCGTTCGCGTCCGCCCTCTCGATAGTTGCTAACTCGCGGTTCGCGACGTGCCGTCCTTGTAGGGCGCCGTGAATTGCACGCGGTCTCTCTCGCTGAATGCCCCCTCGGTTTCGCGGGACAGCGTCACCCCTGCAGTCGGGGCGGATCGTACCTCACGCGCTGGCCACTCTCACACTTCACCGTCACCCAATTTTCTTTCTCGTTCACAGTCTCCACCCGCCCGTATTCTCCGGCACTGATTCCGAGCGCCTCGCTGCCTCGCGTATAACGCACAACGTCGCCCACGGCGTATTGCCACGGACCATTGTCGATCCGCTCCCGTAATCTCTCGCCTCGCCACCAGCACTCCGTATTTCTCTTCGTGCGCGTCGATGTGGCCGACGCGCTGCGATGCCCTTCTTGCATTTCCTCATGCGTGATTTCCAGCTTTTCCTCACGAGTCTGATGCGCCGCTATCTGGGCGGCACCGGCACCGCGAAGACCATGCTCCGAAAGGTGCTCGATCGCAGGACACCTCCCAAAAAATCCAGAAGCTCGCTCCAAGTTGCTCAGGAATTTGGTCCTCAATAGGACAAAGAAGCATAGCCGGCGGCGGAGGCTGGTAGAGAAGTGGCATCTCCCTCTCACTCCCGCTTTTGAGCGCTCCCAAATGAGATCGCTCTCGTGCGCCCAGAGCGCAAACGGACTATCGCCCTCGTCCGCGCTGCAACCACGGACGCAGAGTGGAGGGTCCTGGTGCCTTGCGAGCGGGAATGACTATCGTTCCGTCGCCAAGCAAATTGGGATGACCGTCACAGCTCTAAAATCAAAGGTCTCGCGCTGCAGGCACCGCCCAAGTGCGGTTGCGGCGCGAAGTGCGTCTTGAGTTGCCAGGTTAGCTCTTAGCCAGCACTCGCTGTTTATTGTGTTCGACGCGGTTGGTACTCCGGGTACTCCCGACGAGTAGGAAAGCTTTTTCAATCAACAAATCCTTTAGAGCTGTCTGAACAGTGCCTGGGAACCGCTGTGCATATTGCCGAAGTTTCGATGGGTCGAGAAACTGTAACTGTAATTCATCAAAGGGCGTAGGAGGTCCTTCCTGGCGCGTCAAGTAAATCCAATCGAGCAACGCCTTTTCAGGGTCCGCGATGAGATACCTGTTGTAGCGCGTTTCCTCTCTTCGTAGCCCCAATAAAGGTCGGGAGATATTTCCCGGTACTCCGCCTGGAAAAAACGAAGCTTGAAAATTTCAATCAATACCGAAGAGAGGGTGAACTAACATTAAGATGACCCAAGACGAACATGGACACTTTTTCCGGAAACTCTATCTCAAGGTAATGGTAGGCTAGACGCCCACCCAGCAACTAGCCAAGTACTTGCCTTTGTCGTGAGGAACGCTATGCAGACCTTGGTTCAAACCTGCGTACCCAGAAGGCTTTTGTTTGCCAGCTGGTTCGCCGCTTCTTTGCTCACTGCCATGGCGGGTCTGGGACAGCAACCCGAAACGCGCATCACGGAAGAAATCGACGACACCAAGCGGGCGACCATCGCAGGCTCGCGCCCGCCCATGGCCAAGCCTGAAAACGACGCCGGGCGCATGGACCTCCGGATCGAGCTGCAAGGGATCAGCATGGTCTTCTCCCGAACCGCCGCTCAAGAGGCGGACTTACAAGCGTTAATCGCTGCGCAGCAGGACCCTGCTTCGCCCTCTTATCATAAATGGCTTAGTCCCGAAGAATTCGGCGCGCGCTTCGGCGTGGCCGATTCCGACCTCGCAAAAGTGCAGTCGTGGCTGGAAGGTCGCGGCTTAACCGTAGATAGCGTCTCCCGCAGTAAAGGCAGCATAAGTTTCTCTGGCGCAGTCGGGCAGATTGAAGCATCCTTCGGAACCGAGCTCCACTACTACAAATTGAATGGTGAGACACATTTTGCGCCGTCGCGAGATGTGAGTGTGCCGGCAGCGCTTGCCTCTCTGGTAAAGACCGTCACGAATCTTTCGACCTTTCGACCGAAATCCCACATCAGCCACCAGGGGCCAAGGCGCGCCGTTAGTCCAGATTTCACCTCCAGTCAGTCAGGCAACCATTTTCTGACGCCAAAGGACGTGGCCACGATCTACGACATCAATCCAGCCTATAAGGCCGGTTATAACGGCGCTGGACAGTCGATTGCGGTGGTTGGGCAGTCGGCGATCGTGTTGTCGGATATCGAACACTTCCAGACCGCTGCGGGTTTCGCCGTCAAAGATCCCACGCTTGTGCTCGTTCCCAACACAGGTACCGCAACCATCAGGTCCGGCGATGAAAGCGAATCCGATCTGGACTTGGAATACACCAGCACCATTGCGAATGGCGCGACCATCTATTTCGTCTATGTAGGCAACAACGCGAACAATAACGTGTTCGACTCCATCCAATTCGCAGTGACCAACAAGACTGCGCCGATCATTAGCGTAAGCTACGGCCGTTGCGAGACCGCGCTTGGATCTTCGGAATATTCGAGCCTCAACGCCATACTGGCCCAGGCCGCCAGTCAGGGCCAGTCCGTGATCGTTGCGTCGGGCGACAGCGGCTCGACCGACTGCTATGGAGACCCGCTCGTTAGCAGCGCCCAGCAACAGGCCCTGGCGGTGGACTTTCCTGCGAGTAGTCAGTACGTAACCGCCATGGGTGGAACCGAGTTTCCACTGGCTGATGTGGCCTCCACAAATACCACGTATTGGCAGGCGGCCAGCGGCAGCGACTTCGTCAGCTCGGCTCTCTCCTACATTCCCGAGCAGGTGTGGAACGACGATTCCTCCTTAGGGCTCGGTTCAGGCGGCGGAGGTGTCAGCACGTTCACATCTAGACCCAGTTGGCAGACCGGCGTAACCGGCATTCCGTCGGGAACGTTCCGTTTCGTGCCAGATATTTCGCTGAGCTCCTCGCCCAACAACGCAGGGTATCTTTTTTGCTCCAGTGACACTTTGACCAGGGTCACGGGAAGTTGCACGAACGGGTTTCGAGATAGCAGCAATGTAAATCTGACTGTCGCCGGCGGTACGAGTTTTGCGGCGCCGATTTTTGCCGGAATGTTGGCGATCATCAATGACAAACTGAACTCCACCGGACAGGGGGTCATTAACTCCACTCTCTACACTCTTGCGGCAAACTCCGCTACCTACGCCTCTGCATTCCACGACATCACCACTGGCGGCAATCAATGCACTGCCGGGACAACCATCTGCTCGACGGCTGGCGCGTCGCAGTATCCCGCTACGAGCGGCTATGACGAGGCGTCAGGCTTGGGTTCGCTCGACTTTTTCAACTTGATGACGGCTTGGCCGGGGTCTTCCCCGTCATTGGTGCCTTCGAAGACGACCCTTTCGGCAGCAACCACGACGCCGGCTCCTGGTGCGACCGACGCCATCACAATTACGGTGGCTTCCGGATCGGCCTCAAGCACCGCCACGCCGACGGGCACGCTGACTGTCACTCTCGACGGAACTTTGCAGACCTCGTCTCTTCCGCTGGCGAATGGTTCTGCGACCTACACTTTCTCTTCCACGACTCCTGGCGCTCATGCCATTGCGGCAACTTACTCCGGTGATTCGACTTATGCTTCTTCTACCGGCTCGTTAACAGTGACGGTGCCTCCTCCGCCAGTGGCGATGGCCCAGAGCGTAACTACTGCGGCGAACACTCCCAAAGCCATTACGTTGACTGCCACGCCTGGAACTTCTGGCGACACGCTAACCTACGCCATCGTCACCAACCCCGCGCACGGCACACTCACCGGAACGGCGCCGAACGTGGCGTATACTCCCGCCCCTGGTTACGTCGGCCCGGACAGTTTCACTTTCGACGCCACGGAGACTGGCGTTGTCTCCAACCCGGCCACGGTTAGTATCACCGTTTCGGCCGGCCCCCCACCGCCAGTGGCCAACAACCAAAGCGCGAGCACCAATAAGAACACAGCCGTCGCTATCACCCTGACCGGGACTCCAGGCACTTCAGGTGATACCCTGACCTTTGCCATCGCGACTAATCCTGCGCACGGCGCATTGACCGGCACTCCTCCCAACATGACGTATACTCCTACGGCGGGCTATGTGGGACCGGACAGCTTCACTTTCAATGTGACGGAGAGTAACGGAGCTACCTCCACAACTCCGGGCACCGTTTCTATCAGCGTGGTCCAGGCCCCACCGGTAGCGTCGAAGACCACGCTTTCTGCGGCAAGCAACACGCCGGCTCCCGGTGCGAGCGACGCCATCAGCATTACCGTCGCTTCGGCATCAACCTCGAGCACGACTACGCCGACCGGGACACTGACCATCTCAGTGGACGGAACGACGCAAAGTCCATCCCTTACGCTGACGAATGGATCGGCCGCCTACACCTTCTCTTCGACCGCCGCAGGCCCTCACACCATTGCTGCTGCCTATTCCGGCGATACCACCTATGCAGCTTCCAGCGGCTCGCTAACGGTAACGGTGACGGCGCCAACGCCGGTAGCGTCGAAGACCACGCTTTCTGCGGCAAGCAGCACGCCGGCTTCCGGTGCAAGCGACGCTATCGCGATTACCGTGGCTTCGGGATCAGCTTCGAGCACGGCCACGCCAACCGGCACGGTGACGATCCTGGTGGACGGAGTAACCCAGTCTCCACCCTTGACACTGGCGAACGGCTCCGCCACCTATACCTTTTCTTCCGCAGCGGCGGGTACTCACACGATTACGGGCAATTACTCCGGCGACTCCACCTACGCGACATCAAGCGGCACACTTACCTTGACGGTGACTGGCGGATCCTTCAAGCTTACGGCCAGCAACGTGACGGTGCCAGCGGGGAGCCCAGGCAGCTCAACGGTTACCATTACACCTCAGAATGGTTACAAGGGCACCGTCGCTTGGACTGTCTCAAGCAGCCCAGTTCTAACGAATGGCTGTTTTTCGCTGCCGCGCGTGACCGTTTCCGGGAACGCTCCGGTTGCGGTCACGTTAACGGTATATACGATTGCCTCGGCGTGCTCAACATCTGCCGCAGCCAGAGCGGCCGACCGCACGCACGGCATTCTCGGCTCGATCGCCAGCAACAATGACGGGCCCTCGCTTTCATGTTTTCCTGTTTGTCAAGCCGCTGTGGCTCTCGTGGGCCTACTTTTTGTCGGGCTCTTGAGCCGGCGTTCCCTACGGCTCGGCACCCTAGCTGCTTTTTGCCTTCTTGCAGCTGTGGGACTCGGCGCATCTGCTTGCGCGGGTGCAGCTTCGTCGACCTCGGCGGGAAACGCCGCAAAGGGATCCTACAGCGTCACCATTGTTGGCACCGATACTGCCTCTGCCTCCATAACGGCATCGACCAGCATCACGCTAACAATTGACTAAGGCTTCGCCTTTTCCCCAATTTCTTCCGTCGACTACGGAATGCCGAGCATCAGCGCCACAACGACGACGGCCAGCCGTCAGGCCCCGCTGTTGGCTTCGCTCGCGAGCCACCTTTTCGTGGCTCGGAGCTCGAGGGTAGCAACCGAAACCAAAATTTCAAATCATGGGTCCAACGTGGCGGCGGTTTCACAGACCGCGCGAGAGGAACTTGTATCGCAGCTCGGGTTGATTCTATTAGGGTTAAGGAGCGGGGGGACTCTCTCCAAATCTGCCCTTCCGCGGCGAGAGTCCAGCAACAGACCAACAGGCATGAACGGGCAGTTATGCTAAACTATTGAAGCAAATCGCGGAGAGGTCGCAGAGTGTCTGAATGCGGCGGTTTGCTAACCCTGTCTGCCCTGGCTGCAACATTTCCCAGAATGCGGCGGGATCTCCTTCGAATGCCGATTCGAAGGACGACCCTTGCAAAACTTCATCGCTACTCTCGCTGAGTGCATTTACAGCAAGTACGAAAGCAATTGACGCCTTCGGAGCGGCTGGCGTTGGGAAAAGCGGAGTTTACGTTGCAACAATACGAACCCGCGGCGGACGCTCTCGGCCAAGTGCAAGGCGTCAACAGCGAAAATGCCGAGGCCAGCTACTGGCTCGCGCGCACCTACCAGGCCCTGGGCGCCGAAGCGTACGCGCAACTGGAGGAATCTTTTCCCGATTCCTGGCGTACGCACCAGTTGCGTGCGGAAGGCTTCGCCCTTCGCCAGGATCTCGACGGCGCCATCAAGGAATATCAGGCGGCCTTGCAGTTGCGTTCGAACGAGCCCGAACTTCACGAAGCTCTTGGCCAACTCTACCTCGACAACCATTCTGACGCCGAAGCCCAAATCGAACTCCAGAAAGCATTGGAACCGGATCCGTCGCGCACGCACGCGCTTTTTCTTCTTGGCCGTTTGTATGTGCAGAACCGCGAGAAACGAGAAGGCTCTTTCCTATCTACAGCGCGCTTTGCGGCTTCAGCCCGATTTGGCGGAAGCCAGCGAGTTGCTGGGAACAGCCTAAGTGCGCTTGGGACAATTCGCTAATGCCATCCCGAGGCTCGAAAAGGCGGCGCCCTTTGAGCACTACGGGAACGTCCACTATCAGTTGTATTTGGCCTATCGCAAGCTTGGCCGATCCGAGCTTGCACAAAAAGCGCTGGCTCGCTCACAGGATCTCCGTCGAAGCTCCCTTGAGCACGACCAGGCGATGGTAATGGGCTCTCCTCAGGTGCAACCTGAACCGCAATGACGATAGACTAAATCTTCTTCTCTACCCGGGCGTGCAGGAACCTACGGTGTCTACCGTGCACGGATGGCAAGATTCTTATGGCCAATGGAATAGCCTGGTCACACCGTATCCCCCTAGCGAGGTTGAAGTATTTCGGCGAGAAGAGGCGGTTGGGGTGGAGCCGTTGAGGGGAGTAACGGAAGGCCGTTTGTTGTTGCCACATCGTTTTTGTAGCGCTCTTTTGTCGAAAAAACAGTCCTTGCGCCAGGAGAATGGGCGTATGATGGCGCCGCAATTGCATGCGCTGAAGGGTGCAAACATTGAACAAGGACAAACTGCAGCGCGTCCGAGGCGCGCTGGTCTTAACGATGGTGTTTTTCTCACTATTGGCAGCGGCCTTCTGGCCGGCCCTTTGGCGTTCCATGGCGCAAGATCAATCCGCGAATCATCCGTGGATGGACAAAACGTTATCGCCGGATCGGCGCGCCGATCTCGTGCTTCAGCAGTTGACGCTCGAGGAGAAATACGGTTTTCTCCATGGAAATGGCATGCCCGGGTGGGGGCAACCGCGGCCAAACGCGTATCTCGGGAATGGCGGCGCTGGTTTTGTTCTCGGTGTGCCGCGACTGGGCATACCCATGATCCAGATGAGCGATGCAGCCTACGGCGTGCGCAGCAGCGGTGAAAATGGCCGCTACTCCACGGCGCTGCCGTCCGATGTGGCGGCTGCCGCAAGTTGGGACGTGCATGCAGCCTGCGCATACGGCGCGCTCATCGGCCGCGAATTGCGCGCGCAAGGCTACAACATGACTCTTGGCGGCGGTGTGAACTTGACGCGCGAACCTCGCAACGGACGGACATTCGAATATATGGGTGAAGATCCGATCCTCGCCGGCACGCTCGTTGGCAATCGCATGAAATGCGAACAGGCGCAGCACTTGATGGGCGACATAAAGCACTACGCGTTAAACGATCAGGAAAGCGGGCGCAATGCGGTGAACGTGATCATCAGCAAGCGCGCCATGCGCGAGAGCGACCTGCTGGCTTTTCAGATCGGAATCGAAATTGCCGATCCTGCCGGAGTGATGTGTTCCTACAACGCCGTCAACGGCGACTACGCCTGCGAAAATAAGTACCTGCTGACGGACGTGCTCAAGAAGGACTGGAATTTCAAAGGCTTTGTGCTTTCGGACTGGGGTGGGACGCATAGCACCGAAAAAGCGTCCGTCGCCGGACTGGATCACGAAGAGCCGGAAGATATTTTCTTTGGAGAGAAATTCAAGCAGGCCGTGCAGGCAGGCAAAATTTCCACCGCCGAACTGGACGATCACGTGCATCGCATTCTGCGCGCGGAATTTGCCAGCGGCATTGTCGATGATCCAGTAAAGAAAAACGTGGTGGATGTCGAAGGGGGCTTCGAAACCTCGCGCCGCATTGCCGAACAGAGCGCTGTCTTGCTGAAAAATGACCAGGCGATTCTGCCGCTGGATCGCACCAGGCTGCATTCGATTGCCATCATCGGACCGAACGCCAACACCGGCATGATCTCCGGTGGCGGTTCCGCGCAAGTAGATCCGCCCGGACGCGGCGCTCCGAAGTGGAAAGAGCATGTCTGGTTTCCCACATCCCCGTTGAAGGCCATAGCCGCAAAAATTCCAGGAGCGGCCGTGGAGTTTGACTCTGGCGCGGATCCGGCCTCCGCAGCGGCTCTCGGAAAGAAATCGGATGTCGCCATCGTCTTCGCTTATCAGTGGACCAGTGAAGATTTCGACTTGCCCAATCTTTCGTTGCCGGAGAATCAAGACGCCCTGATTGGGCAAGTGGCCGCCGCCAACCCGCGAACGATCGTCGTGCTGGAAACGGGTTCGGCGGTGACCATGCCCTGGTTGAATCAGGTCCGCGCCGTCTTAGAAGCGTGGTATGCGGGCAGCAAAGGCGCCGATGCGGTCGCGAACATCCTGTTTGGCGAAGTGAGCCCCAGCGCCAAGTTGCCCATGACTTTCCCGCGCAGCGAAGCCGACCTGCCGCATCCGCACCTGGTAACACCGCCACCGGAAGCGCCGGGCAGAAGAAATGGGGAAGCCAAGCCTACTTTTGAAGTGCACTACGACGAAGGATTGAAGGTCGGCTACAAATGGTATGACGCCGAAAACAAGCCCGTCCTTTTTCCGTTCGGCTTCGGACTTTCTTACACGACCTTCAGCTACTCAGGCCTGAAAGTAAGCACAGGGAGCGACACGACGGTCAGCTTTGCCTTAAAGAACACCGGCAGCCGCGCAGGCGAGGAAATCGCGGAAGTCTACGCGGCGCTGCCTGCGGCCGCGGGAGAACCACCAAAGCGTCTAGTCGGTTGGGACAAAGTGCATTTGAACGCGGGCGAGAGCAAAGAAGTGAGCATGGCCGTGAAAACTTTTTATCTCTCAATCTACGACGAGGCTTCCAATAGCTGGAAGCTAGTGCCAGGCACTTATACGTTGATGGTGGGCGGGTCGTCGCAAAACCTGCCGCTCGTCCAGAAGATCGACCTGAAATAGGTCCTTGAGATACGGAAATGGAAATACTCGATTCCACAGCTGTGGCTCAACCCAGACCCGGCTAGGGCGACTCCCGGGACCATTTGCCTGCTTTTGAAATACTGCGTTCGGGCAATCAGCGTTCTTCGCCGCTGAGGGCCAATTCGATTTCACCAGCGTCTTTTACGAGGGCGGTCCCATCAGCAAGAGTCAGCTGCGGCTTCTTAAGGATAGCGGCCGCATCCGAAAAATAAATCAGAGCAAGTTCTTTACAGTGCATGGTGACCAGGCATTGCTCCGTGATGGCCGTCGCAAGCGCGAGAATTTCGCGCCGGTGATCGCCGACTTTTGCCGAGCCCTTGCTGGGTTTTGCCAGGTCTTCCCCGAGTAAGTCGAGCCGATAGGTGAATCCGCCTGCGGTATAAAAAAACTTTTTCTCCTGGTGCTTGTTGTAAAACTCATCGAGACGTGTCCGGAGATCGTGGACCAGGTGCGCAACGGCATCCGTATTTTCTTTCTTGAGCGATTTCAACCTCTTCTCAGCCTGCATCGCGAGTTCGACCAAATCGCTAGGAGCCCCGACTTTCTGCAGGTCCTGCTGAATGCCTAGCGCCCAACCACCCGCTAGTTCGCTGGTTTCCGGCCACCAAGCCTCGACCATCTGCATGTTCCACCCGATCCTGAAACAGGCGTCGGCTTGCTGGTTTTCATCCTTGCGGGAAACTCCAGTCGTAATTGGAGGCACGTTCGTCACGTTGACTGACGGTGACGCATCCGGCCTACTCGTCGTTGTCTTTTCCGGAGACGCGATCGGGGGTACTGCCGGTCGCTTCTTCAACAAAACAATTACATTCGGATAGTTGTATTTTTCAGCCAGGGACAGCGCTGTATTTCCGTCGCGATCACGCAGTTCGACATTCGCCCCTTTATCTAGCAAAGCGCGCACCGTATCGGCGTGGCCCTGACGGCTTGCCTCCATCAACGCTGTCCGTCCCATATCATCCCTTGCGTTCAAGTCCGCCCCATGCTGAAGCAGGACATTCACCGTGGCCGTATCGCCGCCGTACGCCGCCCGGATCAAGGGCGTGTCCTCGTACTTATTTTTCGCATTCACATTTGCGCCCTTCTCAAGCAAGGCGCGCACGACGTCGGTGCGCTTCGAGAAGGCCGCCCAGAACAACGGCGTCCAACCTTCCTCGTCCTTGGCATTCACATCGGCGCCCTTTTCCAACAAGAGCCTCACGGTGTCCGTATAGCCCTCAACCGCTGCTTCCATCAGGGCGGTCCTTCCTGTGTTACCGTGTGCGTCCACAGCTGCGCCTTTGTCAAGCAACAGCCGCGCGATTTCGGTGTGGCCGGTGAGCGCGGCACTCATTAAAGGCGTGCTTCCGTAACCGCCTCTGCCGTTGACGTCCGCGCCCTGCTTTAACAGGCTTTGCACCGCAACAATATCTCCGCTCTGGGCAGCGTCCAAGAGTTGCTGAACGAGGCTCGGGCGGCCCGCTGCGGGTGCATTGGGGAGGGCCGGTTGCGTAGCAGGGGCCGAAGCGGTGCCAGGAGTCGCCGGTAGTGATGCCCCCGGCTTGTTGGATACCGCTTTTTGCGGGGGTTTGCTCTGCGAGACCAGCAGCGGGCGTTTGAGTACGGCAATAACTTGAGGATGCTTGTGTTTTTCTGCCAAGGAGAGGGCTGTGTCTCCATTCCTGTCACGCGCGCTCGCATCCGCTCCTTTCTTCAACAAGGCCAGCACAGAATCCCGGTGGCCCGAATCGGCCGCGACGATTAAGGCGGTCCATCCGCTTTTGTCTTTGGCATTTACATCTGCGCCTTTCGCGAGCAGGGCGCCTAAAGTATCAACGTGGCCCGAAGCGGCCGCGCTCATCAAGGCGGTCCATCCGTTGCTGTCCTTGGCATTTACGTCCGCGCCATCGGCCAACAAGGCCAGCACGGCGTTGGTGTGCCCGTTGCGCGCTGCACTCATCACTGCCGTCCATCCGGTCTTGTCTTTGGCATTGACGTCCGCACCTTTCGCGACCAAAGCACGCACGTTATCTGTGCTTCCCGAAGAGGCGGCCCAGATCAATGCCGTCCATCCGTTCTTATCTTTTGCGTTTGGGTTGGCGCCGCTTCCGAGTAACTTTTGTACCTGCGCGGTGTCCCGCTTCTTTGCGGCTTCCAACAACCTGGCATTGAGATCCTGCCCAGACGCGGATATGGCAATAGACAGAATCACCCCAAGCGCCCATGCCGCTCTGTTCATGTCCGGCCTTTCCATGGATTCCGGAGTTCAAGCTCCGCTTCACGCTCGCCGGTCCGCGACGGGACTGTACCTGACTACGGCATGAGGCGGGCAAAGGTCGTGCAAATAATAGCTTACTCGCGTCGGCTGACGAAAAGCGCTTCGTTCTCGCGTAATTTCATCATTGGATAATGACGGAAGTGTTTCCGGTGTGAAACTCAGTTTGTCGCGCTAAGGGAGCACGTAGTCTTAGCGGAGAAACCGAACGACAGGGACGGCATACGGTGCTTGTCCTGTGGAGTCGAATCAGTTTGGTAATATAATACTTGCTTCAGGTTGCGCGCCCACAGTTCCGGCTAGACAGTTAGGCGGCACCGGGAACCATGCAGAGGGCGGCGCCGCCCGCGATCCCCGACTCTGCGCCGTAGCGCGCCAGAACCATCGGAATTTCCAAGCATCGCTTGTTCAGGCTCCAAGCGGGCAGTTGCTCCCGGATTTTCCCAAAGAAGGGATTCAGCATCGTCGCCACACCGCCTCCGATGATGATGACGTCGGGTTCCAGCAGGTCGACAATGTTGCCCAGCCAGATCGTGATCACCTCGACCGTATCGAGAAGGATTTCCCTCGCCAGCGAATCACCCGCAGCATAAGCACGGTCGACAATCTCGCTTGTGACCGCGTCGATCTTTCCGCCAACCAGTTCGAGCATCACAGATTTACGTCCGGATGCTTCCGAGAGCCGCGCCCGCGCTTTTCGAGCAATAGCCGTGCCGGACGCCAGCGCTTCAATGCAGCCTTTCTTCCCGCATCCACAAAGTGGCCCGTGATAATCGATGACCATGTGTCCGGCTTCGTCCGCCGAGCCGGTACGCCCGTGATAAATGCGCCCGTCAAAAAGAATTCCCGCGCCAATGCCCGTGCCAATGCAAGTGTAGAAAACATTTCGATAGCCGTGGCCCGCGCCCCAGAGCGCCTCGGCGAGCCCGGCGGACTTCGCGTCGTTTTCCAGCTTTACCGAGCCGTCGTAGCGACGCGCAATTTCCGCGGCAAGTGGATAATTTCGCCAGCAGGTCACGTTGGGAGGATTCAGCACGATGCCGGTGTGAGGATCAAGCGGCCCGGGAGCGCAAATGCCGATGCGGCGTGCGGCGCTGTTCTTATCCGGCCCAAGCTTCAACAGTTCGTCAATCGCGGAGGTCACGGCAGCGAGCCCTTCTTCCGCCGTGCCGTGGGAGTTCATCGGCACGCGCGTGTGCTGATGGATTTCGCCATGCGCATCGACGAATCCCGCCGCGACTTTCGTGCCGCCCACATCCACGCCAATTGCCCAGCCTCCGGCTTCCTTTTGAGTCATAGTTTATGGAGAGAAACCCGTTATCCTTTTAAGTAGCGCTCGCTGTTTGGTTTCGAACCGCTCAACGCGAAGAATAAGATGTAAAGGTAGCAAAAGGTCGCGGCAAGTAAGGCGTAGTGAATTCCTTGGCCCCAACTGGTCTCACCTTGAATCATTCCGGGATAGTAGCGATGGTTAATTAGGTCTCCCGCCTTCCCCAGCAGCCAGGGAATCACCGCACCGCCCACAATGGCCATATTCAAAATGCCCGAACCATCCCCCGTCAGCGGTCCTAGCTCCGCGATTCCCATGGTAAAGATGCACGGGAACATGATGGAGTTGAAGAACCCTACGGAAAGAATCGACCACATCGCCGTGTGCCCGTTGGTGAATACCGAAGTGGTGACCAGAAGCCCGGCCATGACCGCAGCGAATGCCAGCAGCTTGCTTGGCTTGATTTTCTGGAGCAACCCTGAGCCAATAAAGCGGCCAAACATGGCTCCCATCCAATACACCGAGATGTACTTTGCCGCGTCACCGAGCGCCGCCCGATATCGCAGAGCGGCATCAGAAATCTTTACAGGGGAAAGAAATCCGCCGATGTTGTCCAACGCAAGGTAGTTTGCGATGGAGCTTCCAATGGCGACTTCTCCGCCGACATAAACGAAGATTCCGATCGCACCGGAGACAAGATTGGGATGTTTCCACACGGAGTCGGCAATCTTCTCGCCGATATGATGTTCTGCGGATGCCATCCTGGGGAGCTTGGAGAGGCCAATTCCGATAGCGAGCAGCGTCAGCGCCGTGGCAAAGAAATAGACGTAGAGCCTGATCACTGCGTTGGCTTCCTGCGAAGCACTCTGGCTCATTGCCGTTGCCGTGGTGCGGAGAATCAAGTGCGCTCCGATCCAAGGAAAGATCGTAGTTCCCAGAGAGTTGAAGGCCTGCGTCAAGTTTAGGCGACTGGACGCCGTTCCCGGTTTTCCCAGCACCGCAACGTAAGGGTTCGCTGCGACTTGGAGGATTGTGATCCCCGTGGCCAAAAGAATCAGCGCAGCGAGGAAGAACGGGAACGAGGGAATCTTCGCGGCCGGAAAGAAACCTAAGCACGCAACAACCATCGTGAGCAAACCGACCACAATGGCCCTCTTGTACCCGATCCAATCGATGATCTTGGCCGCGGGAATGGAGAAGATGAAATAAGCGGAAAAAAACGCCGTCTGTATGAGCATGCTCGCGGCCAGTTCGATCTTGAAAACATGCTGGGCGTAAGGAATCAGCACGTCATTGAGCGACGTGAGTGACCCCCACATGAAGAACAGCGTTGTGAGGATCGCCAGCGGGCCTGTATAGCTGGTACCCGCTTCGTTTGCGATTACCGTACTTTTGGCGGATACGTTTTCCATTGACGTTCACGTCCATTCTTGCAGTGTCTGCCTGAACCACGCCTTTGACCGCGCAGGATGATGACACACTTGGCGCGCAGAGAAAACCTTGCCGAGTCATGCGAGTGCAGGCGCGGCGTGTTATAAAGAGGCGGCGGAATCGTTAGCTTAGAGGCATAGGTGCAAGATGATTAGGCCGAAATTCCCGGCTCTCCTTGTGGCCCGCTGTTGCTTCATTCCCTTTTTCTTTGTAACACCTATCCTCGCACAACAGACTGCTCCGGCGATTGTTGTGCTCAACGAAGCGGGCTTTCCGTCCTGGGATTCGCCGGCATTTTCACAGCAACAAATCGAAAAAGCTTTGCCGGGAGCGCGCTTTGCATCGGCGAAGGAACTCGATTCTCTGCTGACGGATTCCTCGCCGTATCTGCTCGTGCTTCCTTACGGCTCCGCTTTCCCTGAACAGAATTGGTCGGCGATTCACGCGTTTCTTGAGCATGGCGGAGATTTGCTGGTTCTTGGCGGCCGTCCCTTCACACGAGGCGCGTATCATGACGACTCCGGCTGGCATCTGCGCGATTACAGCGTGCGCTTCATCCGGCAATTGTCCATGGATCAGTTTCAGAGCACGCCTGGTTCCGCGGGGATGGAATTTCAAAGCAATCCGGATCTCACGATTTCGCTGCCGCGCTTTTCCTGGCAGCGTGCTTTCAGCCCCATCATCCGACTCAGCTCGGTGGACCTCTACAATCGCGGCGGCTCCGCTGGTTCGATTGACGCGCGACTTGATCCGCTCGCCTGGGGAGTGAAAGACGGCCGCAAGATGGCTGCTCCGGCCATGCAAATCGATCACTTGCGAAACGGGTTTGACGGCGGCCGCTGGGTCTTTCTCACCTCGGAGCTGGATTCACAATTCGCAGCCAGCAACGAAGCTGTCACGTTGATTCGCACGCTTGCCGAACGCGCGCGCCACGGTTCTGAAGAATTCACGGCGCGTCCCACGCTTCCTCTTTATCTACCGGGCGAGCCCGTGGAAGTGGAAGTTCTCTGGCAGGCCGCCGAAAAGCCGACTGGCCCGGTCACCATTCGCATCACCGAGTTCCCCGAGGTCCAGCCCTCGCAGCGTGAAACGCAAACCGCAAACTTGTCCGCGCCACAAACCATGTTATTTCCCGCGCCCAAGGAAAAAGGATTTCACGTCATCCAAGCGGAGCTTCTCGACGGCACCAAGGTCCGCAACGTGTACCACTCCGGTTTCTGGATTCGAGACGCGGAATTCCTGCGCTCCGGGCCGCTTCTGACGGTCAATCATGATTTCTTCGAGATCGACCGACACCCGATCGCCGTCGTCGGCACCACGTATATGTCTAGCGAAGTGCAGCGACTCTACTTCGATCACCCCAACGTGTATGTGTGGGACCGCGACATGGCGCAGATTCAGGCTGCCGCACTCAATATGCTGCGCACAGGGTGGTGGACGGGGTGGGACAAATTCTGCGACGAAAATGGCCAGCCGTATGAACGAACGCTGCGCACGCTCGAAGCCTACCTGATGACTGCGCGCAAAAACGGCCTTCCCGTGCAATTCAATTTTTTTGCGTTCCTCCCCGAAGTCCTCGGTGGCGTGAATCCTTATCTGGACCCGGAGGCGCGGCGCAAACAGCAAACGCTCGTCTCCACCGTGGTGGGCCGATTTCACGATGTTCCATTCCTAGCCTGGGACCTGATCAATGAGCCCAGCATTTCCCAACACCTTTGGCAGACCCGCCCGAACGGCGATCCCATCGAGCTGGCCGCGTGGAACCAGTGGCTTTCGAAACGTTATCCGGATCGCGACGCGGTGGCGGCGGCCTGGAACGTCCCGCCGGATTCCATCGCGGGGACGATTTCCCTCCCCGGCGAGCTCGAATTCAGTTCCCGGGGTATGTATGTCGGCCACAACTCGCTTCGCGTCTATGACTACTTTTTGTTCGCGCAGGAGACTTTCGTCGACTGGGTGCGCTCTATGCGCGAGAAAATTCGCGCGACCGGATCGCAGCAACTCATCACCGTGGGCCAGGATGAAGGCGGCGTGAGAGACCGTCTTTCCCCCGCTTTCTATGGTTCCGTGGTGGATTTCACCACCAACCATTCCTGGTGGGGCAACGATTCCCTGCTGTGGGACTCGCTCACCGCCAAGCAGCCGAGCGAAACCATGCTCATTCAAGAAACCGGGCTTCAGCGCGAAATCAATTTGGACGAAACGGCGCGTTTCACGCCCGAGGAGGAAGCTTCCCGGTTCGAACGCAAAGTCGCGCTTTCCTTCGTGCAAGGAGCCGGCGCTATTGAATGGTTGTGGAACACCAATTCCTACATGACTGAAGCCAATGAAGCACCCATCGGCGCCCTGCGCGCGGATGGCACGGAAAAACCGGAAGCCACAGTGATGCGCGGTTTTGCGAGCTTTGCGAAATCGCTCCATAGTCATTTGCAAAACCCGCGCCAGCCTTCCGTGGCAGTTGTAACCTCGCAGGCCGCACAATTCTCGGTTCTTGCCGACCTGCAACTTGAGGCGCAACAAAAAGCGGTTCGCGCGCTCGCGTACAAACTGCAGGTCACTCCCTATGTGATTGCCGAGAACCACATCGCCAAGCTCGGCGCGCCGCAACTTGTGATCCTTCCTTCTCCGCAATCTTTGAGTGAGAGTACATGGCAAGCTTTGCTCGCTTACGTCAAGGGTGGCGGCAGTCTGCTGATTACCGGGCCTGTCTCGCGTGATGAGCACTGGCAACTCCGTGACCGCCCCCATGACCTCGGGTTAAGCGCGACGGTCGAGCCACAAAGCTATCGAAGCGCGGAAATCCAGCTCCCTGGCAAGACGGCTCGTCTGGCATTCGATCAGCAAAAACAGTCTTCCCTCGAAGCACTGCGCTTCAGCGATGGTGCAACCTGGAAAGAGATTCCCTCCGGCAAAGGAAAAATCTTCTGGGCATCTTACTCCGCGGAATTGGCGGAAGGACTCGACGCCGCGGCTGCTGTTTACGACCATCTTTTGACCATACTGAAAATCAAGCCTCCGTTCGAATTGCAATCCACGCTCCCGGCGGGCGTGTTGATTTCTACCACCGAACTCCAGGATTCCGTGCTTTACGTTCTGGAATCCGAAAACGAGGCAGATGCCGCGATCGATTTGCGTGACGCCGCCACCGCCGCGCGTTTGACCTTGAAATTGCCCGCACAGCATGCCGCGATTGCTCTCATCGGAAAGAAGGAAAAAGCGGTCATCGCCAAGTATGGCATCTGATTTTCGGGATGCTTTTGAAAGCTGTCTACCTCCCACCAGCCCTCATCGCTCTTGTTTTCTGCCAGGCTGCGCGGCTAGAAAATCTTCATTCCTCTGTAACTTTTCTCCGACTGATAGCTCGAATAGAAAGGAACACAAGAGGCGTTTGCTCCGCTTTGTTTAGCTTGGCAAACTCCGTGCCCAGTTTTTTCATCTACTAGAACGAAAGCTACGTGGGATAATACACAGAGAACAAGCATTCCTTGGAGGAGCTGATGTTGATCCGTAAGGCCACGGATTTGACATACGCGGATGTCACGCCCAAGCCGGTCTACCTGAACCGACGGAAATTCCTGCAAGCCATGAGCATCGCCAGCGCTACAGCAGTTTTGAGCCGTCGCCTGTACGAATTCGCCGCGCCGTCTCAGACCGCGCTAGCCGCCACAAAATTCAGCGGCCTTATCAAGAGCCCGTTCAGCACCACGGAAAAAGAAAATTCGTTCGAGAACGTCACGCACTACAACAATTTTTACGAATTCGGCACCGACAAGTCCGATCCCGCAAAAAACGCGCAGAACTTCAACATTTCGAACTGGGTGGTTTCCGTGGAAGGCGACGTCGCCAAGCCGCGCAAGCTCAGCATGGACGAAATCTTGAAGATCGCGCCGCTGGAAGAGCGCATTTACCGCCATCGTTGCGTGGAAGCGTGGTCCATTGTGGTTCCCTGGATTGGCTTCTCGTTCAGCAATCTCGTGAAGCTCGTCGAACCGACGCCCAAAGCGCAGTTCGTAGCCTTCCAGAGCTACTACGATCCCCGCCAGATGCCGCAAGGACGCTGGGCCGGGATTGCGTTTCCCTACGTCGAAGGCCTGCGCCTGGACGAAGCGATGAGTCCGCTGACGTTTCTCTGCGTCGGAATGTATGAAGAATCGCTGCCCAATCAGGATGGCGCGCCGGTGCGCATGGTGATTCCGTGGAAATACGGCTTCAAAAGCATCAAGTCGCTGGTCAAGATCAAGTTTCAGTCGAAAATGCCGCCCACTACCTGGAACATCGCCAACCCGCAGGAATACGGCTTTTATTCCAATGTGAATCCAAACGTCCCTAATCCGCGATATTCCCAAGCCAGGGAGCGGCGCCTGGGCGAATTCTTCATGCGCAACACGCTGATGTTCAACGGCTACGGCGATCAGGTCGCCAGCCTGTACAACGGCATGGACCTGAAGAAATACTACTAGACTGCATCCTGCGAAATGCGCGCCATTCTCACCAGCAAATGGACTAAAGTTGTTGTCTTCCTTCTTTGTCTGATCCCTCTCGGCGGGCTGGTCTGGCGAGGCTTTCACAATGGCCTCGGCGCCAATCCCGTCGAATTCATTCAGCTCACGACTGGGCGCTGGACGCTGCGCTTTTTGGTCCTCACGCTTTGCATTACGCCGTTTCGAAAGCTTCTGAATCTTCCCGACCTGATTCGCTTCCGGCGCATGCTCGGCCTCTTTGCTTTTTCCTACCTTTGCATCCACTTTCTTACCTATCTTGTCCTCGACCAATCTCTGGATCTTGCCGCGATATGGAAAGACATCGCCAAGCGGCCGTTTATCACCGTTGGCTTTCTCGGTTTCCTGCTGTTACTTCCGCTGGCAATCACTTCGACCGCGGGTTGGATTCGCCGCCTCGGCGGAAGACGCTGGCAAATGCTCCATCGGGCCATCTATTTTGCGGCGCTTTGCGGCGTAATTCATTACTATTGGAAAGTGAAGTCCGATGTGCGCATGCCGCTCTTTTACGGAGCGCTGGTCGCGATTCTGCTTTTGTGGAGATTGGGAGACTGGTTTTTCAGGCGCGGCTCAACAGCCACGAAGCTTTCCCCGCAGCGCGCTCCGGCCAATCCCTCGAGCTAACTCGTCCTAGTGAATGTTGGCGGAGGAGGATTCGCTCTGAAATTCCACTCCCCAGAACCGAGGTGCCGGAGACAAGAACTCAATGCCAACGCGCTGCCCTTTCTCCACCGGTTCCCCCAGGTAGACAACGCGGCATTCCTGCTCTTCCTGCGTTAGCGGATTCGTCAGCACCAGCATTTCGCCGTTATCCACTTCATGCTTGAGGAGCAGCAAGCCTCCGTGCGCGCTCACCACCACCGTCTCGCAGGTTTCCTTGAATTTCTTGCGGTCGTGTGTGCGTCCCTGGGCTTGCACGCGCATTTTGTGGAAAGCTCGCGCGCTGCGTCTTGGTGTTGCTGAAATCACGTCGGTCATAGCGCCATCTTCAACTGCCACTCTTACACCGTCAATCTGGCCCTCCGTACAGGTGTTCTCCATCGGCAAACGTGTCGTTCTCGCTCGATATCAAGGAGACTAAGGGGCTGGAGGAGATGCGCCGCCGAAATTGGTGCTGCTGTGCCAATCCGATGCACCTGTTTCATTTCATCGCTGGCGTTCCAAGGTTGGTTATGCCCTTGGCGGGAGGTCTTAATTGCCGTCGATACTCACCCCAGGGTCAGACTCTTCGCGGGCGGCGCTTTCCAGAAGCAACTTCTCCAAACCAGACGCCTTGTGCCTGAGGAGGAAGAAGTCATAAAATGCCAAACGGCGCGGCACGCACAGGTCCACGCATCCCGCTGCCGCAACATTCGTTTCACATTTGGCGGACGAGTTGTTTACATTCCATTTCGAAAGGACTACTGTCCCCAAGGGCTTTTATGAATCTTGCTGAATGGATTGATAGTACGCGTGATCAGCACCTCGCCGAGCTCTATGAGTTCCTTCGCATTCCCAGCATCAGCGCCAAGAGCGAACATAAACCGGATATCGAACGCGGCGCTCGCTGGGTTGCTGATCACCTGCGGGCCGCCGGATTTAAAACGGTTGAGATGGTTCCGACCAACCTGCACCCCTTGGTTTATGCGGAATCTTTGGGAGCTCCCGGGCAGCCGACAATCCTCTTCTATGGACACTACGACGTGCAGCCGCCCGAGCCGCTCGAGCTTTGGACCTCTCCCGCGTTTGAACCCACAGTTCGCAATGGCAATCTCTTTGGCCGCGGGACCGCCGACGACAAAGGCCAAGTCCACATTCATCTGAAGGCGCTGGAGTCGCTTCAGAAGGTCAACGGCAAGCTCCCCATCAACGTCAAAGTGTTGATCGAAGGCGAAGAAGAAGTGGGCAGCGTCAGCCTTTGGGATTACGTGCAAAAGAACAAAGCGAAACTCAAGGCCGATGCGCTGGTCGTCTCCGATACCTCGATGCTGGGCAAGGGCGTCCCTTCCATCACCTACGGCCTGCGCGGTTTGAATTATTACCAGATCGAATTGACCGGCCCCGAACGTGATTTGCACTCTGGTGTGTACGGCGGCGCCGTGCCGAACCCTCTGACCATTCTCACGGAGCTTTTCGCCAAGCTGCACGATAAGAATTTTCGCGTTACGGTGCCGGGCTTCTACGATCAAGTCGCCAAGCTTTCGAACGCCGAACGCAAAGCGCTCAATTCGCTGCCTTGGAAAAAGAAGGATTTCGAGAAGGCCGTCGGAGCTCCTGGCTACTGCGGCGAGAAAGGCTTCACCACGGTCGAGCGGCTCTGGACGCGCCCGACGCTCGAGTTGAACGGCATCTGGGGCGGCTATCAGGGTGAAGGCGCCAAGACGGTCATTCCCTCAAAGGCGTTTGCAAAATTCTCGACGCGTCTCGTCCCCAACCAGGATCCCAAAAAAATCGCGCAACTCGTGGAGAAACACGTTCGCAAGCTGCTGCCGAAAACGGTTCACTGCAAATTTGAAGTTCTGAGCATGGGCAAGCCGTGGGCCGCTCCTTACCACAATCCGATTTTCCAGAAAGCGCAAGCCGCGTTGGAAGAAGGCTTCGGCAAAAAAGCGGTGTTTATCCGCGAAGGCGGCTCCATTCCCTTTGTCACGCAAATGTATGACACCTTCAAAGTGCCGTGCGTGCTGATCGGTTTCGGTTTGCCCGACGAGAACGCCCACGCTCCTGACGAGCATATTGCCCTCGAAAACTACTTTGGTGGCATCAAGGCCATCGCGCACTTCTACGCCGACCTGGCCAAACGGTAGGACCCGTCGGGTTTCCAGGGTCCCCCTGTTTCATTCCTGGCCATTAACTGAAGAATTTAGCTAAAACGCGCGTTTCGACCGCCCGGGGGGGCCCCCGAAATGCGTTCTAACCGCATTTTTAGCGGTGATTTCCACACCCCCACCAGAAAATCTGCATTTTTCCGGCTTTTTCGCGATTTTTCCTTGCGTTCCCCCTTTTCCTTGGCTATAGTCCTTCGCGGCCCGAGTATTTCACGGGAAAAAATGAGGGGTAGCCGCTCGGAGCCTGCTTCGATTCGCATCGAGGCCTGTCTCGGTGAAACCGGGATGGAAAGTAAAATCAGGAGGATAAGCAGACTAGATGTCCAAGCCAATGAGCAAGACGAAAGTCGTTGGGCACCTCGCCGAGAAAGTCGGAACTCCGAAGAAAACCGCCGCCATGTTCTTTGACGAGCTCTTCAAGCTTGCGGTCAGGGAAGCCAAGGGCGCTGCGGGCAAATTCGTGATTCCGGGCCTCGGCCGCTTGGTCAAGGCGCACCGCAAGGCGCGCATGGGCCGTAATCCGCAAACGGGCGAGCAAATTAAGATTAAAGCGAAGACCGTGGTTCGCCTGCGTCCGTCGAAAGCGTTGAAGGACGCGGTCCTGAAGTAATTGTAGTCTTTCTTAGAATTTGGCCCCGCTGACCTGAGCCATCAGGTTCACGGGGGTGTTTCTCTCTGGAGTCGAAAGTGTCAGGGAAAAATGGCCACGGTCGGCAAACGAATCTTTCGCTCCATTGAATACTGACCACTGACAACGGAGGACTCAAAGTGTCTTGACGTAGGCAACTACGTCCCGGATTTGCGTCGCGTCTAGCAAGTCTTTCATTCCGGGCATCTGCGAGTCGCCGTTCTCGATCCACGTCTTCAGCGACTCCGTCGTGACCTTGTTCCCGTTCACACTAAACGTTCCGCGCTTGGACATACCTTTCAACCCGGGACCGATTTTTTTCTCGGTCTTGTCCGCAAAATGGCACATAGCGCATTTCTGCTCGAATATTTGCTTGCCTCGCGTTGCGGATCCCCCAGCGGCGTGACTCGCTGCTTTCTTCGTGCCGTTTTGCGGTGGCGGGTCCTGTGCCAGCATGGCCGTCGCAATGACCAGAACTGTGGTCCCAAGTATCGCTAAATTCCGCGTCACGATTTCTCTCCTTCGTCTCCGCAAATTAAGCTACCGGCGTTGCCAGTTCGATCTTTCCCTCAAACTCGTCCATTTTCTCCATTTCGCCCTGGAATTTCCACTCGCCACGCGCCACCGTACCTCACGGCACGTTCGCGCGCCCCGTCACAAAGTACAGGTTCCTCTGTTGCAACGCCTCTCACTTTCGTACTTTTGACCAATGCAAAACGTTGTGCTAACTATGCCTCATGAGCATGGAGACCCTCACGCGTGCGTGGGAAATCCTGCAGGACGCCTACCAGGCCCAAATGGAAGGCGATTACGATCGCGCCATCGAACTTTATCAATCTTCGCTGGAAATACATCCTACCGCCGAAGCTCATACCTTTCTTGGATGGACTTACCATTTCCGGGGGCGCATCGATGAAGCCATCGCCGAATGCAAGCGTGCCATCGAACTCGATCCCGATTTCGGCAATCCCTATAACGACATCGGCGCTTACCTGATCGAGCAGAATCGCTTCGACGAAGCGATTCCCTGGCTCGAGCGCGCAACCGAAGCCCGCCGCTACGAGCCGCGGCATTTTCCGCATTACAACCTGGGCCGCGCGTACGTTGGGAAAGAAATGTACAGCAACGCTATCCGTTGCTTTCAAGAAGCCCTGGAAATCGAACCGCGCTATTCGCTCGCCCGCCAGGCCCTCGCCTCGCTCCGCCGCCTGGTCAACTAACTATTCGCCGAACATATAAGCCCGCACGTTGAGCAGATGCTTGCGTAGCAGGTCCTGGGCTTGCGACTGATCGCGATCGCGCAGCGCCGCCACGATCGCCGCATGTTCGGCCTGCACTTTTTTCATTCGCTCCGGTGTCATGATCCACGCTTTCAGCGCTCCCCAGCGCGCTTGCTTGCGAACCCTGGCCAGCGAGCGGTACATGGAGGTCGCAATGCTGTTGTGCGTGGCGGCTGCGATGGCGTCATGCAGTTCCGTGTCCCAATGCTCGAATTCCGCCAAGCTCGTTGCGGCCCCGCCTCGCTTCAAGCACTCGGTCATGCGATCCAGGTCTGCCTTCGTGGCGCGTGCCACCACATGAGGAACAAGCCCCGGCTCGAAAATCAAGCGACATTCCATCACGTCGGCTGGGCTGAACTCCTCGATGCGGTCCAGGTCGAGCACGCCGGAAACTTCTTGGGCGGCGGCGCTGGATTTAAACGTGCCGCGTCCGACATGCCGGACGATGAGCTTATTATCTTCGAGCGATTGGAGCGCTCTCCGCAAAGTGTTCCGCGCAACCCCATATCGCGAACACAGCTCGCGCTCCGTTGGAAGTCGCTCGCCATTCTGCCAGCGTTCGGATCGAATTTCCTTCTCCAGAATCATTCGTAGCCTTCCGGAATCTCCTCGTTTTCTCGGGGCTCGCGTCCGTCGAACGAGCATTCTTTTGACCGCCGTTGAACCCATGAACCTTCGTTCCTTTTCCGTAAATAACCGCCGCACGTATCTTGGCATGTCCTTGCTTGCTCGTCTAGCGTAAATTGGTATAGAAAAGGTTCACATAGTCCTCCTCATTTCCGCTTCTTGGCATCCTCATAGCTTTTGTAGGAGATTCTTCTTCCACTCTCTGCCGTCGCCTTCACCTATCACATGGCAAGGCCAAATCTGTTTTTCTTTTTCTCTTGACTCGGGCAGCCAATGCGAGGATATTGGCGCTCAATTGGTTCATAAAATGGTGCATTTGGTTCATATTGGTTCATTGGTTCCGGTTTTACCGCTCTCCGGCTGCAGGGCATCTTCGAGGGAGCCTCGCCTTTCCGGAACGGATTCGACCGCGGTTGTTTGCTCGGGAGAATAACTGGGGGGGCAAATGAAATCTCATTTCATTCGTCTGTTTCTTGGGGTGTTGGCAGCTTGTTTTATTTTCGATATACCGCTCCGCGCGCAAGTCGCTGGAGCAACCATTACCGGCACCATCACAGATGCCACAGGCGGAGTCATCGCGAGCGCGCAAGTTTCGGCTAAGAACGTGTCCACCGATATCGTGACTTCCACAAAAAGTAATTCCGACGGCCTGTACACGGTCACTAATCTCATTCCTGGGGACTATCAGGTGACCGTCGCCGCTCCCGGCTTCACCACAAAAGTTCTCAATGTCACGCTTACCGTCGGTGCGCAGCGGGCCTTGGACGTCACGATGGCCGTCGGTCAATCGCAGCAAACTGTGCAAGTCACGGAGGAAGCGCCAACCATCCAACTCGCCACCGCCACGATTAGCGGCGTGGTCCAGGGCTCAGAAGTTCGCGAGTTGCCCTTGAACGGGCGAGACTGGGCTTCACTCGCAACCCTTCAGCCGGGCGTGGCTTCGGTGCGAACCCAAGAAGCCGTCACGCAGGTCGGCTCTCACGCGCGCGGCTTGGGAATGCAGATGACCATCGACGGCAACCGTCCCACGCAAAATACCTATCGCTTGAACGGCATCATCATCAACGACTATTCGAACGCCGGCCCCGGGAGCGTGCTCGGCCAAAACCTCGGTGTCGACGCCATTCAAGAATTTTCCGTCCTCACCAACAACTACACGGCGGAGTACGGCTTCACTTCCGGCGGCGTCATCAATGCCATCACTCGCTCCGGCACGAATGATTTTCACGGCAGCGCTTACGAATTCATTCGAAACAGCGCCTTGGATGCTGCGAATTTCTTTGAAAATGCCAGCGGCTTGAAGAAAGCCGTCTTCCGCCGCAATCAATTTGGTGGCTCAGCCGGCGGCCCAGTTTGGAGAGATAAGATATTCATTTTCGGCGATTACGAGGGACTTCGCCAAAGCAAGGGCATCCCGCATATCGCATTTGTGCTTTCGCCCGAAGCGCGCGGGGGCATTCTTGGTGATCCAAATACCGGAACTCCCCAGTCGCCAATCACCGTAGACTCCAACATCGCGAAATTCCTTGTTTTCTATCCAGCCGTTAACGATGGTCTGATAAGCCCAGCCAACGGAGCGGCGTGCGACCAGGTCACTGTGATCTGCAACACCGGCAGATATGCTTTTTCTGGAGCCCAGGTGGTGCCGGAAAATTATTACACCGCGCGCACGGACGTGAAGATCTCCGCCAAAGACAGTCTGGACGGCGGCTATTACTACGACCACTCCACCTTCACTCAACCCGATGGTCTAAATCAGGTGCTGGATCAGTTTGCTTTGGGCCGCCAGGGTTTCTCCGTGGAAGAAACTCATTTGTTCAACCCCGGTTTGGTCAACACAGTCCGGGGCGGCTACAACCGCAGTTACGCTGATGGCCAGCTGACTCCCCGTGCCATCAATCCTGCCGCAGCCGACACCTCTTTCGGAATGGTCGCCGGCCTCTACGCGCCCAGGATTACCGTCTCCGGCCTTACCACTTTCCGCGGCGGCTTGCGCGGCCAGTCGGTCCAGAACTACCTGCTTCAAACCTACCAATTCTATGACGACGCTGTGCGCACATTCGGAAGGCACAACCTGAAGTTCGGTGGCGCGATCATACTCTATCATTTGGCCTTGTTCGCGCCATTCATTGAAGACGGCTCGGCCACCTTCAGTGACATACCGAGCTTTTTGCAAAACATCGTTCATATCGCGGGCAGTCCTCCAGACGTAGCCGCGATTAAGACCCATCACAACCGCACATCGGTTTTTGCGGGATATGTTCAAGACGACTGGAAGTTCCGTCCCAGTCTCACCGTCAACCTGGGCCTTCGCTACGAGATGGAAACAATTCCCACGGAAACCAGCGGCCTGATCGCCAACATGCCGACCATCACCACCAATCCCGGCGCCTGTGTTTCCCCCAGCAATTGTCCCGGCATGAACAAGTTCTCCTTCCCCCACAACCCGACCAGCAAGAATTTTGAACCGCGCATCGGATTTGCCTGGGATCCTTTCCATAGCGGAAAGACTTCGGTTCGCGGCGGTTTCGGCATTTTCGATGCCTTACCGCTTCCTTATGAATTAGTCATCAATAACGCGCAGACCTCGCCCTTTCATAACGTGATCACCATCTTTGCTTGCCCTCAACCCCCCGGCGTCCCGTGTGCAGCCCAGGGTTCCTTTCCGAAAATACCTTTCCCCTCGTCTTTTGTCGCTTCTGCCCAGACCTGGAACTACGTGGACACCAACATCAAGCGCAATTACATCTATCAATACAACTTCAGCGTGCAGAGGCAGTTGACCGGTTCGCTGGCTTTGACCGTCGCCTATGCCGGTTCCCGCGGTATTCACAATCCCTTTCAGATCGACGACATCAACACCGTTTTTCCTACCTTGACTTCGGGCCGCTGGCTCTTTCCGAACCCCGTAGGCAGCGGCGTGATTAATCCCAATGCCACTTCCGTTGTGCCGGGACAACTAATCAACGCGAACGTTGCTGCCATCCAGACTACCCTTTGGCAGAGTATGTCCTATTACAACGCTCTCCAAGTCCAAGTGGAAAAGCGCATGAGCCATGGTTTGCAGGTTCTGAGTTCTTTTACCTGGGGCAGAACCATGGACACATCTTCCGGCAGTTTCGCGGGCGATAATTTCTCCGCAGATTTGAGCCCTACCATTCCGTGGTGGGACCTTCAGATTGTGCGAGGGCTTTCCGACTTCAATGTGTCTCGCAACCTGACCGTCAACGCCTTGTGGGACATCCCCACCGCGCATGCCTTCTCCGGACCAGCCGGCTGGATCGTGCGAGGCTGGCAACTGGGCGGCATCGTCCAAGCCAGTTCCGGCGTGCCTCTTTGGCCATTAGATGGTGTCGAAGGCGACCCCATGGGCCAGCTTAACTCCGAGCCTATTGCCATTCCCGATCGCGTAGCAGGCTGCCCGCTGACCTTCCCGTCTTCCGGCCGTCATGGAAATCTTCAATACATCAATCCCGCGTGCCTGATTAACGCCCAGGCGCCTAGCGCCTCCTTCTACTCCACGAATTGTGACCAGCGTTTTGCCGCTCCCACTTGCATCAACCTTCTGGGTAATTTAGGTCGCAACGCCATCATTGGACCGGGCTTGGTGAACTTTGATTTCTCCGTCGTCAAGAACAGCAAGATTCCAAGAATTTCGGAAAGCTTTGCCGTCCAATTCCGCGCGGAGTTCTTCAACGTCTTCAATCACACCAACTTCGCGCCGCCGGTTGATAATCTTGAAGCGCTCGATGCATCGGGAAACCCCGTGCCGGGATTCGGTCAGATTGATGCCACCCAGGTTCCCAATCGCGAAATTCAATTCGCCTTGAAGTTTACCTGGTAACCGATTTTTTCTTGCAGTGCGCTGATCTGAAACATCGACCCTGCTTTCCTGTCGCGATTCTTGCGCTTGCGAAACCTAGTCGAGGAGGCTGTGATGAAACGCTTCACTTTCGCCCTGCTTCTGTGCTCGGCAGGTGCCCCTGTTTTCTGCCGCTCAAGACCAGGCTCCTCCCGAGATTCCCTACAAATCCGTCCCCCATCTTCTCCAGCTTCCTGCCGGCACGTACCTCGGCGAGGCCGCAGGCGTGGCGGTAAATTCTAAGGGCCGCATCTTCGTATACAACACGCGCAGCGGCCAGACCCGCCTGTTTGAATTTGCTGCGGACGGCAAATTCGTCCGGGAAATCGGCCAAGGTCTGTACGGTTTTGTGTTTGCCCACACCGTTCGCATCGACAAGAACGACAACATCTGGTGCACCGACGAAGGCTCCAACATGGTTATCGTGTTCAATCCCGCGGGACAAGTGATCATGCTCTTCGGCAGAAAACCCGAAGCTGTCGAGGCCGCGCCGCCGCCTCCGCGGCGTCACTCCACCACCTATCCCGACGGCATTCGCAACCTTCTCGCATCGCCTGTTTAATCGCCCTACCGACGTGGCCTGGGATGCCAACGGCAATAGCTTTGTAGCCGATGGCTACAACAATTCGCGCGTCGTGAAGTTCGACAAAGACGGTAATTGGGTCAAAGAATGAGGCAAACGCGGAGACGCTCCCGGCGAGTTCCGCACCGTGCATGCCATCGCCCCCGATGCGAAAGGAAATGTCTTTGTCGGCGACCGCGAAAACAATCGCATCCAGGTTTTTGATAACGATGGAAATTTTCTAAAACAATGGACCAACGCTGGCGCGCCCTGGTCCACCTGCATCACTCCGGGTCCCAAACAGGCGCTCTGCACCTCGGATTCCGCCAGCGGCCGCATATACAAACTGGATCTGGATGGCAACATCCTCGGCGTTTTCGGCAAACCCGGCAAGCAACTCGGCCAGTTCGGCTGGGTGCACGAAATTTCCTGTCCTTCGGAAAACACGCTGTTCGTCGCGGAGCTTCTAAATTGGCGCGCGCAGAAGCTTCTCTTGCACCCGTTGCAGAAATAGTTTGCAAATCGCTCATTACCCCCAAGGCGCAGCCGTCTGTGCGCTCGGCTTGACGACGCGGTCGTAAATCCACAACAGAAGCGTCGTGAGCAAGCCGACGCCAACGATGGCGTACCAGGCGCGCTGTGGCTGGTGCGCTACTTCAGCAAATTGGTGCATCACGCGGCCGCCAAACCATCCGCCAATCAGCGAGCCGATGCCGATGGGCAGAAACGCAAACCCCATATACGTGCCCTGCTGCTCGGCCGGGGCCAGCTTCGCAATGTATTCGTAATACCGCGGGGCCTGAATCATTTCGCCGAGCGCGAGGACCAGGATCGAGAGAACCGCGCCGAGAACTGTGGGTTGAAACGCCACGATGAGCCAGCAGAGCGAAGAAATGAGCGTCCCCAAGATCACCGCGCCGAATGCGGGAATCTTGCGAAACAGATAATTGATCAACACCGTGAAGAAAATAACTGCAAGACCGTCGGTCACCAGGATAAGTTCGACGTCGGCCCCGGCGCTGATATAGCCGTGGATGTAGCCCGGAAGCGAGATGTACTGCTGCCAAAAGACGATCCAGTAGCCGGTAAAAATAAGTAGGAAAAGCATGAACTTCGGGTTGGTCAGCACGGTGAGGAAATTCCGCAGCGTTTCGGAAACGCTCGGTGCGGGACCTTCGCCGGCGCGTTTGGGTTCGCGGAAGAAAATCAGCACCGCGAAAAACATACCAAAGACGCTGAGCGCGGCGACGCGAAAGACGTTTTCCACGCCGAGATGGCGATGCGCCCAGGACGCCACGTATGGACCCGCCGCTCCTCCGATGTTCACCATGGTGTAGTACAGGGAATAGCCGATGGACCGCACGTTTTCGCTGGAGGCACGGGCCGTGGTTCCGACGACGCACGGCTTTACCATCGAGATGCCTAGCGCAGGCAAAATGAGAATGAAGCCCACAAAGACGGCCGGCGGTATTGCGCTCCTGACGGGCCCGAGCCACGCGGCACCAAGCGATCCCAGCAGAAAATAAGCAATGGCGAGAATCATGTAGGCCAGCGACAGCGCCCTCCGGAAACCCAGCTTGTCGGCCACTGCGCCGCCGAAGATCGCCAGAAACCAGACCATTCCACCAAAGATGCCTGCCAGCGTGCCGGTTTGCTCAGTGGGGAAATTCAGTTTTTCGTGAAGATAGTTGGCCAGCGAGGCAAAGGCGCCGTAATAGGACAGCCGCTCGAAGATTTCGCTGATGTTGGCGACCCAGAACGGCCGCTCGAACCCCTGGCGGATTTCCTGAAGCCGCTGCCCTAAGCTCATTTCGCCTCCCTGGATGCGCGCGGGGATAATAGTCGAGGAAGCCTTAGAAATAAAGGAAGTTAAGGGGACAGGAGCGCCTAGGGGTCGAGCCGACAGCCAGGAATAGCCGTGCGCTCGGTGCTCGATGCGTTGCGGGCTTTTGGTTCTTCCTTCGACGCCTCTATCCTGAACCAAAGAAAAGACTTATTTACGCATTGGAGAATCTTAACTTTGTGGTATACTGGTTTTGACTGTGGGGTACTAATTCCTTCCGCCCTCCTGAAGCTATGCGCGGCCATTGCCAAGTCTCTGACCATCCGACAAGACAGTCATCCTGCCTGCCCGCCGTGGCGGGCCCGTCATGACGGTTGCCGAAGGGAGCCAGCGCTTGTCCCAAACGCAGCCGAGGGGCAGCGATTTGCGCTTTCTGCATCCCGCATGGCTTCACAGGACGAACGATCTCTCCTCCTCGGCTTCAGCTTTTCCTGGTCTGAAAGCTCGTTCTTCCCGTTTACCTCCTCGGGCTGCCTCGTCATTACTCTCTCCAGCAATTGTGGCGGCCATCATCGTGGCGCTGTCGCTCGCCGTGGTACCCAAGGCGAAAGGCCAGGAGGCAATTGCTCCAACAAATGAGGAGCTTGCAGGGATTGCCGAGCGCGGCCGGTTGCTCTATGAGTACGACCAGGCCGCTTGGCATGCAGCCGACGCGGTGCAGTTGGCGAATCCTAAAGCCGTCGAGGGCCAGCTTTACATTGCAAAGAAAGAAAACGGCAAATGGCTCGTAGTTTTCGGCAAATTGAATGACGATCGCAGTCGCTTTGCGATTACCTACCAAGCGGACGAGCAAGCGACATTGCGTCTGTTTGCCATCCACCAGCAGCGGGGGGAGCCGCAAGACCAAGGATTTTTCCTTTATGCCGCGCGCGCCATGGACTTAGCGCTGCAGGATTTCGGGAGAACGAATCGGCCTTACGACGTCGCCGTGCTTCCAGCGGGAGCGGAGCAACTCTATGTCTATCTGTATCCGGCCCAGACTCAGGCGCGTGTGTATCCGCTCGGAGGCGACGTCCGATACCTTGTGAGCGCGGACGGGATGAAAATTTCCGAAAAGCGCCAGATGCACAAGACCATCATTGAAAATCAGCCGACACAGCACGCCAAGAAAGCCGTCGCCGGATACCACACCCATGCTCTGAGCGACCTGCCGGAGGATACCGACGTGTTTCACGTGTTGACACAAGATACGCCTGTTTCGGAGATCGTGCTGACGCCGCACTTCTCGTATCAGATCAAGACCGATGGAACGATTCAGCTAGAGAAGGACAGGAAACGGAGAAAGTAAAGTACAGAGTCTTGCGTTGTGGAGTTCCCGACTCGCCTCCGATATTTCGCGGGCGGCCAAGAGCCATACAACTCCTGCTCTGTCCAGCAACTTCGGGGCATTTTCTTTTGCGCTCTTTCATGGCCGAGGTTTAAACTAGGCAAAGCACGATTTCACGACAAATCCTTTCCCTCGGGAGGCCGACATGAGAGTTTCGCGTCGGCATGTCGTCACTTTCCGCAGTTTCCCGGTTGATTCTGATGCTCAACCCATATCATCCCGCAGAGCTTCCCTATTCCCGCCCGCGCTTAGTTGCATCGCAGCGCTGCTTGTTACGGCAACACTGATCGGCAGCGCGGTGCCCCTTGCCACCGCGCAGGCGGGGCCGAACTCGGATCCCAATTACGTCGCGCTGCGCAACATTACGCTCGGAAACGAGGCCGTGGACGTCGCGAAACTCGATCTCAAGCGGGACGCCGGCACATTTCATCTGCATTCAGGCACGGTCTGTTTTGTTCCCCCCGTCAATAGCAAAGTGACCGGCGCTGTCTTTGTTGGCGAGGGCCATTTCGTTCTGAACCCTCCGACGGAAACAGAACGCAAAAGCCTCAAGTATCTGACCAAGGAAGACGAATTTAGCGAGAAGTTCGAGCGACTGGTGCTGCGCTTCACGGATTCTACTTACGACGAAATTAAAAAAGCGGGCACGACGGCCTCCGGCAGTTGCGATGCTGGCGTTTTCAAGGACAGCCAGAATACAACCCGCCACAAAATAAAGTACAACCTGGAAGCCCGCATCCTCGAAGAAGTTCTTAGCCCCGAGCCTCGAGATCTCTTTTTTGCCTTCGTCCACGGCAAGCGCTACGACGATAAGGAGCTCTACCAGATCGACCCCGACGACGACTCGGATCAAGTGGACTTCTGGACCTATGACGAGAATAAGTGGGGTGACTGGGCTTCCTTCAGCTTTACGCAACCTCACGCCAAAGGTTCCTTTGGAAGACCCATCCGCATTGACCATCATCAACTCGATACAACCTTGGAAAAGAATGGCGCGCTTTCCGGAAAAGCAACGACCACTTTTGTCTCCGAGCGAAATGGGTTGCGCGTGGTCCCGTTTTCCTTGTTCCACACGCTGCGCGTGGAATCGGTCACGGCGGATGGCCAGCCGCTTTCCTTCATTCAAGAGGACAGGAATGATGACGCCCAATTTGCAGTGATTCTTCCCAAACCATTGGCAGCGGGCGACAAGTTCAGCGTCACGACCACCTATAGCGGCAAGGAAGCCGTTTCCAATGAGGGCGGTGGCAATTACTTCCCGGTTGCCCGCAACAACTGGTACCCGAACAGCGTGGGGTCCGCGTTTGGCGAATACGCTTCGTACGACATGACTTTTCGCATTCCGAAAGGGATGAAAATTGCCGCCACCGGCGCTTTACTCAGCGACGCTAACGAGGGAGGCCAAAACGTCAGCGTCTGGAAGAGCGAAACGCCGCAAACAGTTGCCGGCTTCAGCTTTGGCCGACTCAAAGTCGAGGAAGCCAAGCTCACCAAGCCCGAGATGTTCATCCAGTCCTTCGCTAACGAGGAATCTCCGAACTGGGTCCAGTCACTGCAGCAAGCTGCCAGCGGAGAGTTGCCGAGGCAGGACGCGCACGCGCCAGGCGTGGCCTTGGGCACGATGAGCACCACGTCTCTCAACAAAAAGGCGCTTGCCGAGGGCCAACTCGCCGAACAAGTCTACACGGAGTACTTCGGGCCCTCGCTGTTTAGGCACTTGGAGCTGACCCAGCAAACTGCATGCAACTTCGGACAATCCTGGCCTGGGCTCGTGTGGATTCCCATTTGCTATTACTTCGACACTACGGTCCGCCACGAACTGGGAATGGACTGGGGTGACCGCGGCTACTGGAAGGTGGTCACGCCGCACGAAGTCGCGCATCAATGGTGGGGCCACACGGTGGGCTTTAGTTCTGGGCGCGATCAGTGGATGAGTGAAGGTTTCGCGGACATGTCCGCCTCTCTTTATCTCAGCATGATTGAAAAGGATCCCAAAAAGTTCCTCACGTTCTGGAATGATGAACGCGAACTGCTGCTGGAGAAGAACCCGCAGGGCTTTCGCGCCATTGATGTTGGTCCCTTAACCATGGGATATCGGGTCAACAACGCCCGCACCGGTGGAGGCATCACCCGCCGCCTCATTTATCCCAAAGGGGCATACGTTCTGCACATGATCCGCATGATGATGTTCGACAAGCAAAATGGCGACAAGCACTTCAAAGAGACCATGCAGGACTTCGTGAACACCTATCGGGGCAAGGCCGCAACCACGGAAGACTTCAAAGCGATGGTCGAAAAACACATGACCCCGGATATGGATGCCGAGGGAAATCACAAGATGGACTGGTTCTTCAACGAGTATGTCTATGGCACGCAGTTGCCCGGCTACAAGCTGGACTACTCGTTTGATAACGATGCGGACGGCACGATCGTGATGAGCTTGAACGTCACGCAATCCGGCGTGGACGACGAGTTCCGGATGGTGGTTCCGATTTACCTGGAATTGGATGACAGCCGCGTTGTCTTCCTGGGGAGAATGCGGCTGGTCGGAAACACCTCTTCTCCGGCGAAAGTGCCACTCAAGGGCCTAAAAACGAAGCCGCGCCGCGCGATCATCAACTACCTCGACGACGTTCTTGCTTCGCCCAGCTAACGTAGCGAAGACCCCAACCATGCCTTTGGAGGTTGTGGAGAAACGCATCGAGCTGTCATTCCAAGGGCCGCGTTTGCCCGAGGAATCCGCTTTTTCTTTAGTTTTCCAAAGTAGATTTTTCGGCACGCTGTTAGAACAGCCGGGAGTGGAAGGCCAGCGAAGCTGGGATGTGAACGGAGAAGTAAGTGGGATCGTGGCGGCCTGGGTAGATGTGAAATTCGTGAGGGATTCTGCGGGCCGTAAGGATTTTATCAAGCGCGGCCGCGCCGGATTCAAAGCCGTAATCATCCTGATCGCCACAATCAAAATAAATCTTCAGCCCGGAGAGATTCGCGGAGCGCGCCAGCGTGAGAGGGCTATTGGCCTCCCAAAAAGCCGTGTCCGGAGGAGTGCCGAAAACTGCGCCGAGAACGCGTGAGCGAGGAGATTGCGGAGTGCTGAGAAAAACGGGAAGTTTTTCAATGAGCGCGGCGCTGTGCGCGCTGACGGCGCTGAAGAGCTGGGGATGGCGGAAAGCGAGATGCAGCGCACCGTAGCCGCCCATGGAAACTCCGGAAATGGCACGGTGGGCGCGACCAGGTGACACGCGATACTTTTTTTCAATGAACGGAAAAAATTCCCGCAACAGGAAATCCTCGTACCGAACTTTTTCATCCTTTGAGTTGATATAGAAACTCGCGCCGCCCGCGGGAGTGGCAATCAAAAATTCTCTTAGCTTGCCGCCCTCGCGCAAATCTTCGACGAGATTCCACAAACCGGAGTGCACGAAAAATTGCTCGTTGTCGCCGAGCCCGTGCAATTCGTACAGAATGGGAAAGTGTTTCGTTCTGTCGGCATCGAACGAAGCCGGTAGCACGATGCAGTACGGAACATTGCGAGCGAGGATTTTACTGGGGATCGTATTGCATTCAACGCGTCCGGACGCGAGGGATGAGGGGACGTAAAGGAGGTAGAGGAAGCAAAGGAGGCAAAGGAAAAGGTGCGGAGACCAGCGGTCTCGTCGTACTGGGTAAGGTTGAGATCCAGCCGGGATTCCTCGTCCCCTGCGGCTCCTCGGAAGGAGAGAGAGGGCACGGAACGTTGGGCGGCACTGAATGCCAAGAGTCACGCGAATAGTTTACTCATAGCGGAGGGCTTGGACAGGGTCGAGGCGGGCGGCGCGCGAGGCGGGATAGAGGCAGGCGGCGAGGCTCACAAGAATGGCAAAGCCGATGCCGAACAGAACGAGCCACAAGGGAACAGAGGAAATGTCCACGCTGGAAAGATTCTGGCGGTGCAGATAAACGTTGGTGCCAAAGGTAAGAGCGCGGCCAATGAGCCAGCCGAAAACAGTTCCAACAATGCCGCCGAAAAGGCCCATCACACCGGCTTCGACAAAGAAAAGCTGCTTGACGTCTCGGTCGGCGGCGCCAAGAGCTTTCAGGACACCAATTTCACGTCGGCGCTCGAGGACCGCCATGACCAGGGTGTTGACGATGCCAAGAGTAGCGACCGCAAGAGCGAGGCTGCTGAAGATGGCGAGAAGAAGATCCAAAACGCGGAAAAACGTGCGCAGGCCTTTCGAAACATCGAGAAGAGAGAATGCGCCAAAGCCAAGCTCCTTGAGTTTGGCTTCCGTGGCTTCCACCAGCGAAGGGCTTTTGACGCGCACGGTGAGGCTGGAGTAGGTGGGCTTGTCGCTCGAAGAATCGCGAAGAATGTCGCGCAGGTCGTTGACCTGCGCGGCGCGCAGAGTTTCGGCGATCGGAAGCGGGATGAGCAAACGGCCGCTGCCGAAGCCTCCGAACCCGGAAGCAGGTTCAGTTTCCACAACTCCGATAATACGGAAGTGCCTTTCTTTCGGAACGACAGAAAAACCGCCGGAGTTTTGCGCCGTTTCGCCGGGCTGAGAAGGAATTGACTGGCGCTCCGCGTAGCGAAGCACCAAATCTTTTCCAATCAGCGATGCGGTTTGAGGATTCAACTCCTTGGCAAATTCCGTCTGCAAAATAGCTTCGTCAGCATTCGGCGAAGAGAAGAAGCTGCCTTGCATGCCGTCGAAGGCGCCGCTAGCCTTCGAAGATTCCGGCATGCCCGCGACCATGGTGGCGTAGGGTTTGCCGTCGTAGCGCACCTCGGTGAAGAAACGGATTTGCGGATAGACCTCGATCACGTTGGGCAGGCGCGCGATTTCTGCCCGCGCGTCAGCGTCCAGCGGACGAGCCTTCGCATCGGGTGTGCGAGACGCAGGGGGCCCTCCACCAGGCCTGCGCAGATTGGTTTTGGGAGTGACGAAGACAGAGTCGAAGAGGCCGCTCTTGGCGAGCCGGCTGGTGGCGAGTTGCTGGAGGCCAACGCCGAGAGAAAGCATGGCCACCAGCGAGGCCACGCCGACCGCAACGCCAAGAGTCGTGAGTGAATTACGCAAAACGGCTTCGCGAAGATTGCGGAAAGCGAGATCGCTGAGGTCGCGGAACTTCATCGCGCAGCTCCATTCGAAAGAAGCTTGCCATCTCCCATGACCGCCAGGCGGTCGGCGAAACGCTCGGCGAGTATGCGCTCATGGGTGACCATGACGATGGTCATGCCAAGGTTTTGCTGAATTTCACGAAGCAACGAAAGAATGGATTCGCCCGTCGCGCTGTCAAGATTGCCGGTAGGCTCGTCGGCAAGAAGGATTTTGGGGCGATTGACGAGAGCGCGGGCGATGGCGGTGCGCTGCTGCTCGCCACCGGAAAGTTCGCTGGGGCGATGGCCGATGCGTTTTTCGAGCCCGACGCGCTGGAGCGCTTCGCGGACGCGCGTGGAGCGTTCGGAGCGGTCGACCTCTGCGAGGCGCAGCGGCAGTTCGACGTTTTCTTCGAGGGTCATGCGCGGAAGAAGATTGAAGGATTGAAAAACCATGCCGACGGTTTGGCGGCGGTAGCGGGCCACTTCGAGCGAAGACATTTTCGAAAGGTCCTGGCCGTGGGCCATGACTGAGCCGGAACTGGGGCGGTCGAGGCCGGCGATGAGATTGAGCAGCGTAGATTTTCCGGAGCCGGAACTGCCGAGTAGCGCGAGAAATTCGCCAGTCGGAACGGTAACGGACACATTGTCCACGGCGCGAATCACGGATTCACCCATGAGGTAGTGGCGAGAGACTTGGTCAAGCTGGATGGCTGGTTGTGCGTCTGGCATAAGAATTGGGTCTCAAGAATACTACGCACGGGAGGCTCTTAAGATTGCGGAATTGGGATGCGCAATGGCCATACGGTTTTCGCAGAGGGGGAGTTAGTGCGTTTCGAGGTCGAGGGCGTAGATTTCCTGAGTGCTAAGGTCACGCGCATACAAACGGAAATTGTCGGGCGAAAGACCACTCCAAACGCCTGAAACCGTGGCCTGAAAGCGGGCAGATCCGACAAGCTAAACAACTCGTCGGATTGGTTCGCGCCTAGCTTTCACGCGGCGCGCCGTGGATGCTCTGTAAGAAAGTTGTCAAAATAAGTGTAGGCGCTGTCTTTTGTCCAACTGGGATAGGCGATGTTGCCCTTCTCCGCGAGCCATTTGGACCACTTCCGAGCGCGGAAATCATAGAGCATAAGGGTGGCAGAATCGCGCGTGAGGGCCGCGAGGTAGCGCCCATCCGGAGACAGGCAGGGGCTGAACAAACCTTCCGAGCCAGGCAAAGGCGAAAACTGCTGTGACCCCCAGATCGAAAATCTGGATGTTTGCGGGCTTCGAATCGGGCGCGGTTGAAAAAATGACCTGGCGGCCATCGGCGGACCAATTGAAGTCCACACCCGTGCCACCTTTCGGGAACAGGTCTTCCGGCGCGCCTCCTTCAGAAGAAACGACCTTTGCGCTCCGCGGACCACCGACAATAAAACTGTTGTAAGCAATGCGTGAACCATCCGGAGACCAGATGGGAAGTACCGCGTTCGTAGGTGAATCCGTGAGTTGCCGGCGATCCGTACCGTCCAGCCGGCTGCGCCACAGGCATCCTTCGGGAACAGTGACATGAGCCACCCACTTACCATCCGGCGAGAACGCCAAGTCCGAGGCCGAGATTCCCGAAAGGTACGGCAGAAACTGGCGGGAAGCCGGGTCATAGCGAACAAGCTGCGCGCGCTGCTGGGTCGCGTTCAAAAAGCTTTTTGCCATCGGTGGAGGGGACAACCGTAAAAAACGAGAGTGGGCCCGCGGTAAGTTGCGCCGGCGCAGAGGAAGACCTGCGAAGAAGCCCCGGCGGCTCGCGCAAAGAGAAAAGATTGAAGGCGGAGATCGTGTCTCCCACGAAAATGTAGTTGCGGCCATCGGGAGTCCACTCGCCACAGCACGCCACCGGCAGAGGCCACTGAGACAAGAGCGGGCGGGAGATGCGAGCCATCGGCGCGGACTTCCCATAGAGATGCGGCAACGCGGTCACGCGACTTTGTAGCGAAGCGAATCCGCGTGCCATCCGGGGAAAAACGAGGGCAGAGCGGAGTGCCGTCCAACTTTGCCGAATAAAGAGAAGATCCTTTCGCATAGATAATTTGGCTCCCGTCCGACGACCAGCCAACCCAGGAAGCCATGATATCGCCCAGGCGCCGAGGAGAGCCGGAGGGCAAGGGCAGGGCCCAGATAGCCATGTCCGTAAAAGTGCCCTCATAACTGCCGATAAGAAGTTGGGAATGATCTGGAGAAATGTCGCTAATAAAAGACGGTTTGGAAAGGCGTAGGAATCGGGAGACCTCAGCGCGCGCTTCGCGGTCGAACTTTTCCAGAGCGTGGGGCGAATTCGCAACCGTTTCCGGAAGGAACTTCAGCGCGGCGTGACGGCCGAGGCGCAGATCCTCGGCTTCGTAGACCTCTCCCCTGCCCCCGGCCCCCAGCTTACGGAGGAGACGGTAGTGAGAGATGACCTGGATGTCCACTTTGCTCTCACAACGATAGAGTAATCCTGCAGCGCGGTAAGGTCAATGAAGGAGAGGATTCTCGGGCGGGTGAAGGGGAACGAAGATAGAATGCGGACGGTTGAAGTGTGTCCATTGCTTGTCGAATGAGCAGCGCGAAACGAGGAGACTAGGAGACAAGGTGAATCGTACCCGTACGGTTGCCGAAGGATTGGCTGTGCCCAAGGTGAAAGCAAGGAGCGAAATGTGAAAGGAATGCATTGGTTGGTGACGGGCGGATTGTTTGCTTTAGCGGGAACGGCGCGGGCACAGAAGCCGCCGCTGCTGCCGGAAAAAGACGTTGCGGCGCTGGCGAATGAATTGAGCGGAGAGACGGCGAAGCGGAATCTCGAAGGGATTGCGCGGCTTCACCGGCAGCGTGGGTCGCAAGGGTTTCATGCCGCGGCGGAACTGGTCGCGGAGCGGCTGCGCACGTATGGGTTGAGCGACGTAGCGATTCTGCCGTTTCCGGCGGATGGGAAGATTTTCTATGGGACGCAACGGTCAAGGCCGGCTTGGGACGCGGAATTGGGAGACCTCTGGGAGTTTGGCGGCGCGGAGGAAACCAAGCCGGGATCCCTCGCTACGCTGGGGATGGCACGCAAGGGAAGAGCGAGTGGCGAGAAGAGAATTGCGAGTTATGAGGCGGAGCCGGTTGTGCTGGCAGAAGACAGCGAAAGCACAGATGTGACAGCGGCGTTGGTGGATGTGGGCGAGGGGACGAAGGAAAGCAATTACTCCGGAAAAGATGTGAAGGGAAAGATTGTACTGGTGAGCGCTCAACCTGGTGCGGTGCAAGATTTGGCCGTGGGAAAGTTTGGCGCGGCGGGAATTGTGAGCTATGCACAGAACCAGAAGACGGCGTGGTGGGGCGAAGACGAGAATCTGATTCGCTGGGGGCATCTGGAGACGTTTTCGCCGAATAAGACTCTTGCGTTCATGGTGTCGCTGAAGACGGCGCGGGAATTACGCGAGCGGCTCGCGAAGGGCGAAAAGATCATGCTGTACGCCGTTGTGAAAGCGGGACAGCATCCGGGAAATTATGAAGTAGTGACGACCACCATTCCGGGAGCGGATGCGAAGTTGAAGGACGAGGAGATTGCGTTTAGTTGCCACCTGGATCACCAGCGGCCGGGAGCGAACGACAATGCCAGCGGCTGCGTGACAATTCTGGAAGTGGCGCGGACGCTGCAGAAGCTGATTAACGAAGGAAAACTGGCGCGGCCCGCGCGGACGATTCGGTTCATTTTTCCGCCGGAGATTGAAGGGACGCTGGCGTTCCTGAATGCCAAGCCGGAATTTGCGAAGCGCATTAGAGCTGTGGTGCACATGGACATGGTGGGAGGCGGGTCGGAGACAAAGGCAGTATTTCATGTGACGCGCGGGCCGATGGGCCTACCGAGTTTTGTGCACGACGTCGCGAGGGCTTTCGCGGAGTGGGTAAACCAGGGATCGTACCAGTTTGCGGCGACGGGAAAGGCTGACTATCCGATGGTGGCGCCAGAGGGCGGGAAGGAGCCGCTCCGCGCGGATTATTCGAGGTACACCATGGGCAGCGACCACGATGTATATCAGGATTCGTCATTCGGGATTCCAGCGATTTATCTGAACGACTGGCCGGACCGGTACATCCACACCAATTTCGACGCGGCGGCGAATATCGATCCGACGAAGCTGAAGCGCGCCGCCTTCATCGGCGCGGCAAGCGGATATTTTCTGGCGGGGATGGGCGATAAGGATTTGCAAAGTGTTTTCAGCCTACTGCGAATGCGGACGTTACGGACGGCAGAGGAACTTCACAGGAAACGTGCGGAGGTCGAAGCCTGTGATGGCGGGGAAATAGAACGGTTTGAGCTGGATCAAGTGCGACCGCTGATGGAGTCCGTGACTCGATTTGCGCCGGATGCCAACGGGCTCCGATGGCCTGCCATTGAAAAGGTTGGAGCAAATATCGCCAACAACGGAGAGGGCATTTGCGGAAAGGTGGAACTAATCCCCGAGGGAACCCCCATTTTTCGACGAAAGTCGGAGCCGAAAGGGCCGCTGGCGGTGTTCGAGTATGACTATTTTGCGGATCACGCCAAGGCAGCGGGCGTAACCACGCCGAAGCTGCTGGGTTACGAAGGATTGTGGGGCGTCGGCGAAGAATACGCGTACGAAGTGTTGAATTTTGCGGACGGGAAACGGAACGCGCAGCAGATACGCGATGCGGTGTCGGCGGAATACGGGCCGGTGCCAGTAGAATTGGTGGTGGAGTACTTGAAGGCGCTGGAGAAGATTGGGGTCGTGGAACAAATAAAATGACACAGGCAGGGAACGAAGAGAGATTCCTCGCATCCGCAGCCGACGCGTTCGTAGGACCGAACGCAGAAGAAAGAATCGGCCCGCTTCGTTCGGAATGACGATATTGACAATATAGGCTGACGGCGCGGTGAATGAGGCGGTGTGCTAGCATCGAGGAATTGTGATTGGGGCACTAGCAAAATGGTTTATGTGAGTGGACCGGCTGAAAAACAGAACCGGTCTTAAAGACCGGCCACGACAAGGAGCGCCCACCTCAGAAGGCGGCCGCTACAGCAACGGGGCCCCGGCAGATGGCAGCGACAATGAAAGCGTTGCGGAAAATGCAGCCTGCGAAGGGCTTGCAGATGGATACGGTCGCGGTGCCGGCGATTGGTCCGACCGACGTGCTGGTGCGCGTGAAGGCAGCGTCGATTTGCGGAACCGACCTGCACATTTACGGGTGGGACCACTGGTCGCAAGGACGCATCAAGCCGCCGCTGACGCTGGGACACGAATTTTGCGGCCACGTCGAGCGCGTGGGCGATGAAGTCACGCCGGTCAAGCCAGGGGATTTTGTCAGTGCAGAGATGCACGTCAACTGCGGGCATTGCCGCCAATGCCGGCTGGGACAGTCGCACATCTGCCAGAACCTGCGTATCATCGGGATCGATCAAGACGGTGCGTTCGCGGATTTCGTAAAGATCCCGGGGTCGAACATCATCAAGCTGGATCCGAGCATTCCCGAGCACTATGGAGCCATTCTCGATCCGTTGGGAAACGCCGTGCATGCGGTGCTGGCGGGGCCGATTGCAGGACAAACCGTTTTGGTGACAGGTTGCGGGCCGATTGGGCTGATGTCGATTGCGGTGGCGAAAGCGTGCGGAAGCTCGACGGTGTTTGCGACGGAAACCAACGAGGCGCGGCGCGCGATGGCCAAGAAGATGGGCGCGGACGTGGTGCTGAATCCCAAGACGGAAGACGCAATGAAGCGGATTTTGGCCGAAACAGGCGGCACGGGCGTGGATGCGCTTTTGGAAATGAGCGGGAATCCGCAAGCGATCCAGCAGGGCTTCGAGGCGCTGCGAGCGGGAGGACGCGCGTCGCTGCTGGGGATTCCCACGGAGAATGTGCCGCTGGATCTGGTGAACGACGTGATTTTCAAGGGCGCGACCGTGCAAGGGATTTACGGGCGGCGGATGTATGAAACGTGGGTGCAGATGACGGCACTGCTGAAAGCAGGGCGGCTGAATCTGGAATCCCTTTTTGGACAGCGCGCGCCACTCGCGAACTTCGAGAGTGCTTTTGCGAAGCTGCAAGAGGGCTTGCCGGGCAAAATTTTGCTCTACCCTGACGGCGTGCGGCGCTAAACTGATTCCCTTTCGTTCTCTCTGCAAATCCAGTCTTGCGTTCAGGCGCACAGAATCATGACTTCCACCATAGTCGCTCCTCCGCTTGCAGGAAACGTGCTTGGATCGAGTGCGGATAATTTCCTCTTCATGACCGTCGAGCGTCTATCAATCGATTCAGGATATTCATGCGAACTGAGGGAACGCACCCCTGCGGTGCTAGCAGCGGTGTTTCGAAGACATGATTCCGAGCTAGGGAACGCTTAAAAAGTAATTCGGGGGTTTACCCTAAGCTTGCGCAGGAGCACAATAGAGACTCCCCCCGGCCGATGCCTACCATCAGGAGCGACAACATGTCGGAGACCGCCACGTTGGCGACGAAGCAAAATCCACTGCAGTACGTCCCAGACCAACTAAATGAGCTGCGCGCAAAGGGCGTGGTCCCGAAACTGCGCGTCCTCGAAGGCGAACAGAGGCCCGTATGCATCTTTGACGGTCGGGAAGTGATCAACCTCGCCTCGAACAATTACTTGGGTCTGACCACGCACAAAGCGTTGCGCAAAGCCGCACTGGACGCGGTGAAACGCTACGGCGCGGGAGCGGGAGCGGTTCGCACGATTGCCGGGACCATGAAGCTGCACATGGAACTGGAAGAACAGATTGCAGCGTTCAAGAAAGTGGAAGCGTGCGTGGTGTTTCAGTCAGGGTTTACGGCGAACGCGGGGACGGTTTCAGCCGTGCTGGGCAAGGATGATCTGATTGTTTCGGATGAACTGAATCATGCGTCGATTATTGATGGCGCGCGACTCTCGAAGGCGACCATCAAGGTTTTCAAGCACAAGGACGCGCAGGATTGTGAGCGCATTCTGCAGGAACACGCGAGCTTCCCCGGGAAGAAGCTGATTATCACCGACGGCGTGTTTTCGATGGACGGCGACATCGCGCCGCTGCCGCAATTGTGCGATCTGGCGGAAAAATACAATTGCATCATGATGGTGGACGACGCGCATGCTTCGGGCGTGCTGGGCAGCAATGGCCGCGGCACGATCGACCATCACCAGTGCCATGGACGCGTGCACATTCAGGTGGGAACCTTGAGCAAGGCGATTGGCGCGATGGGCGGCTACGTATGCGGCTCGCGCGACCTGATCGATTTTCTCTATTTGCGCGCTCGGCCATTTTTGTTTTCGACCTCGCACCCGCCTGCGACGGTGGGAGCATGCCAGGCGGCGTTTACGCTGCTGGCTTCGCCCGAAGGCGAAAAGCTGGTCAAGAAACTCTGGGCCAACACGAAATTCTTCAAGCGCGAATTGAAGAAACGCGGATTCCAGTTCAAGGGCAGCGAGACGCCGATCATTCCGATCCACGTAGGAGAAGCCGCGAAAGCTTTTGAGTTTTCGAAAAAGCTTTTTGAAGCCGGGGTTTTTGCTCCTGCGGTCGGCTACCCGGTCGTCGCGGAGGGCAAGGCGCGGCTGCGGGCGATTGTCAGCGCAGCGCACAAACGCGAGCAATTGCTACGGGCTGCGAACATCCTTGGCGAGGTAGGCAAGTCGCTAGGTGTGGTTTAAAAACTACGGCTCCGGCAACGGCCCCCGGCAAAAGCTCGACCGTGTAATTGCTGCATTCCCCCGGTCATTTCTCGACGGCTAGGGAGTGCCACCGGGAACGTAACTCAATGAAAATAAATGTCTTAGAGATAGGCACGAGCTTTGCCGCTATCAATGCACGTCTTAAATACCCTTCTGTCCAAGGGTATCGGGGTTTAACTTCCATCGTAGGAATGTTTTGAGGAGGTCTATCCGATCATGTATCGCATAGGAATCTCGATTGTTGTGGGGGCGCTCTTTGCGGTGGGCGCGGCGGCGCAATCGCAAGCGCCAGCGCAAGCCGGAGCACAAGCTGGCGGGCAAGCCTCGGTCCAAACCGGCAACACGCAAGCCGTGGCGGGAGCTTCTAGCTCTACTTCGGCAGCGACGGCGCAGGATGGGCAAGCCAATGCCGGGCTGGCCAATGGAACAACTTTCAACGCAGAGTTGAGTTCACCGGTCGACTCGAAAAAGTGCAAGCCAGGCGATGCAGTCAATGGGCGCACGACCGAAGCCGTCAAGTCTAAAGGCAAGACCGTTATTCCCAAGGGCTCGAGGTTGGTGGGCCACGTGACACAGGCTTCGGCACGCGTCAAAGGGGAGGCGGAATCTTCTCTCGGCATTGTGTTTGACCAGGCGATCCTGAAGAACGGAGAGGAAATTCCGCTCAACGTCGCGATCCAAGCGCTGGCTTCGGCACAAAGCGGCGCGTCGATGGCCGGCGAGGAGATGAACACGATGGGTGGCCTCAGCGGCTCCGCGGCAGGCTCGGGTATGGCGGGCGCACGCGGTGGACTGGGCGGTGTGACTCCCGCAGCGGGCGGCGCCGTGGGCACCGTGACGAACACTGCTGCGAATGCTGGCGGGGCTGCAAGCGGCACGTTGAATTCGGCGGCCAGCGCAGGCGGGAACGTTGCCGGTGCTTCTCGCGGGGCGGTGGGCGGACTGGACGCTGCGGGGCAGCTTACCTCGAATAGCCAGGGCGTTTTCGGTTTAAATGGCTTGAACTTGAACGCTGCGGCTTCGAATGCGACGCAGGGCAGCGTGATCACCTCGACGGGAAAGAACGTGCGCCTCGACAGCGGGACGCGCATGCTGCTGGTGACGCAAGCGCAGGCCGGTTCGGCAAGCGAGTCCAAACACGCTGCAGAGAGCAAGCCGAACCAGAAATCCGCGCGAAAGCCGGAACGAGACAAGTCCGAAAGACCGTAGCGGTTGTCTTGCCTTCTTATTAATTGGCCGCGCCAGGGAGTGAAAACCTGGCGCGCGTTTTATTTCTGTGCGAGCTGGCGGTTTAGCGTTTCGGTGTCGCCCAGGACAAATCCGCGCGTGATTTTGCTTTTCCTAAATTCAAAAATAGCAAGCCCCTGATATTTGATCTTGTTTCCGCTACCTGGAAAACCGAATAATTCCCCGCGATGCGTGCCGGTGTAGGTGAGTCGAGCCGCGACTTTATCGCCCTCGGCGATCAGCTCTACGATGTGATTGTGAAAATCGGAAAATGCCGAGCGGATGCGGCTCACGTATTTCAGCGATCCCCTTCACCGCTGTGCCAATCGAGCCGTGAAAGACAATCTCGGAAGAAATGAGTTCCTCGAGAGCGGGCACGCTCCAAGCGTTCCACACTTCCGCATAGTATCGGCGCACTAGCGATTTCTTGTCGGGCACAAATTCCTTCCTTGCGTGCAGGTCCGCTCGCAAGACCGTCGCCCGCAACTTCCAAATTGCTGCCTGGCTTTCCTTGAGCGCGATTCGCTTTCGGGATCCCCGGCCCATTGCTCTTACTTTGCTATACTCGGCCGCATGGCTGCGGCGCCGAAAAAACTCTTCCTCGTGGACGCGATGGCGCACATTTATCGTGCGTTCTTTGCGCCCATGCCGCAGCGGCTGACCGGGCCGAACGGCACGCCCACGAACGTTCCCTTTCTTTTTGGAAATATTCTCAAGCGTTTGATCAAAGACTACGAGCCGAAATACATCGGAATCGTTTTCGATCCGCCGGGGGCCACGTTTCGCGACAAACTGTTCGAACAATACAAAGCCCAGCGGCAGCCGATGCCAGATGACATGCGCGTGCAGATTCCCTTGGTACGCCGGCTTTGCGAAGCCATGCGTTTGCCGATCCTGGAAGAAAGAGGATACGAAGCGGACGACGTAATCGGAACGATAGCCACGCAAGCCGCCAAGCAGGGCTTCGAAGTGCTCATCGTCAGCAACGACAAAGACATGATGCAGCTCGTGGGGGAAAACGTGCGCACGCTGAAGACGGGTTCCGGGGCCAAAAAGGGAGACATCCTCGTTGATGAAGCAAAGGTCCAGGAGTTGCTCGGCGTGCCTGCGGAGAAAGTCGTCGACTATATGGCGCTTCTTGGCGATACAGTTGACAACATTCCCGGCGCAAAGGGAATCGGAGAAAAAGGTGCGGCTGAGTTGATCCAGAAATACGGCAGTGTGGAGAAGGCGCTCGAGCACGCTGACGAAGTTTCGAACAAGCGCTACCGCGAGGCACTCCAGCAGCAGCGCGACCAGGTGCTGATGTCCAAACAGCTTGCCACGATTGCCACGGACGTGCCGTTGGAGCTGGATTTGCACGCGCTCGAGTGCCGCGAACCAGATATGCCCACGCTGGCCGCACTTTATCGCGAGTTGGGTTTCAATTCCCTGCTAAAGGAGCTCGGAGCTAGCGCCGCGGCGGCTTCCGCGCCGTCCGTTTCGGCGGCAGGGGAGAAAGCTGATTCCGCTCAGCTTGCAAACGCCGCGGAATTTCGCGAATACCTGACAAAGCTGCCGGCGAAACAGTCGCTTGCGGTGTGGCTGAACCTCGATCTGGGCCAGCGCGAATCGGAAGGATTGGGGACGCGCATCGTGGCTATTGAAGTTTCCCCAAAAGCAGGAGAGGGGCGCTCGGTCTGGACCGATGAAAAAGGCGAAGTACTGAAGGCCCTTGCGCCGTTGCTTGAAGACGCGAAGCGGCCGAAAATCGTCCACGATCCAAAAATTCTTCCCTTGCTCGCGGGGAAAACGAACAACATCCAGCATGCCACGCAGCTTTATTCGTACCTGTTGCGGCCCACGACCGGGAACCACAATTTCGACGATGTGGTCATGCGCCAGTTCAACATCATGCTGGGGGGTGGCCCTGGGGAACGAGCTGATTATCTCCAGCGGCTGGCGCCGGCGCTGCATGAGCAAGTGAAAGAGCAGCAGCTTGAAAAAGTTTACGAAGAAATCGATTTGCCGCTCGCGCCGGTGCTCGCCGGAATGGAACGCCTGGGAATTCGCGTCGAACCAAAAGAGCTGGGAAAAATGTCGGAGGCGATGGACAAAGAGGTCCGGCGCCTGGAAAAAGAAATCTGGGAAATGGCGGGAGTGGAATTCAATGTCAATTCGCCGCTGCAGCTCGCCGAAATTCTTTTTGACAAGTTGAATCTGCAGCCGAACGCGCGAAGAGGAAAAGCAAAAGCGCGCTCGACCGCAGCGGACGTTTTGGAGGAACTCTCTGCGCAGCATCCGCTGCCAGGGAAGGTCATCGAATTTCGCGAAGTTTCGAAGCTGAAGTCGACTTACGTCGACGCCCTGCCCAAGCTGATTCATCCAGAGACCGGGCGGCTGCACACCAGTTTTTCGCAAACTGGCACAGCAACCGGACGGCTCAGCTCGAGCGACCCCAACTTGCAAAACATCCCGATTCGCACCGAGCTTGGCCGGCAGATTCGCGCCGCGTTTGTTGCAGGGAAGGGTAATGTCCTGCTCTCCGCGGATTATTCGCAAATCGAGCTGCGCGTGATGGCGCATTTTTCGAAAGATCCGGTGCTAGTAGAGGCGTTTCGCAACGGCGAGGACATCCATGCGCGCACGGCGCAAGAAGTCTTCGGCGTCGGCCCATTGGCGCAAACCGCGGACCATCGCCGAGCAGCGAAGGCCATCAACTTCGGAATCATTTATGGCCTCTCTCCGTTCGGTCTCGCGCAGCAACTGGGCATCGAGCAAAAAGAAGCGGCGCAGTTTATCAATGCTTATTTCACGCGGTACCGAGGCGTGAAGGAATATCTGGACAACATGCTTGCCGAAACGCGCAAGACAGGCGTAGCAAAGACGCTGTTCGGAAGAATTCGCCCGATTCCCGAGATTACTTCGCCGCAGGTGCAATTGCGCAACTTTGCGGAGCGAACCGCGCTCAATTCCCCGCTGCAAGGCACAGCCGCCGATCTTATCAAAATGGCGATGATCAACATTGACCGCAGACTGGCGGAGGAAGAATTTGAGGCCAAAATGATCTTGCAAGTGCACGACGAACTGCTTTTCGAAGTGCCTGCGAAAGAATTGGCCAAACTGAAAAAGCTGGTGAAGGAAGAAATGGAAGGCGTTTACCAGATGGAGGTCCCGATTGTGGTGGAAATCGGCGTAGGACCCAACTGGCGCGACCTAGATTGAACTTTACTTGACTCCAAGACGCACCTTACTTGTCTCTCTGTCGCGTCCGGGATTGGGGTGTTTTACGGATAGCGAACGCTCCTGCCGTTATGCCTAAATCTCCTTGGACATCGGTCTCTTGTTTCGCCAAGTCTAGGGGGAACGCGGCCCTCGCTCCCTTTGAATTTTGACGGATTTCTTTTCCGTTCAGAAAAACCCCCTCCCAGTCCATTGCGAGGTTCTTCATGCGCCGGCTGTCGCTCCTGTTTCCTGCTATTGGTCTATTCCTGTACCTGACTGGCTGCGGTACCACCACGCGAATCGTCCGGCCAATCACGGTGACGGTCTCGCCCTCCACTGCAAGCGTTGGCGTGGGCCAGACGCAAACATTCACTGCGACTGTGACCGGCACACCCATTCTGGGTGTCACCTGGACGCTGACGCAAGGCGGAACAGCGTGTTCACCGGGCTGCGGCACTATCTCACCGACGAGCACCACCAGCGCTGCACCAACGACCTACACCGCTCCCGCGGCGCTGCCAACTCAGGGAGCTACGGTGACGATAACAGCCACGTCGGCCGCGGACACCTCCGTATCTGGGTCCGCAACGATCACGATCATGCAGAACGTGAGCGTGTCTATCTCGCCGTCCACGGCGAGCGTTCAAGCGGGCCAGACGCAGGGCTTCACGGCGACAGTGACCGGAACAAGCAACAACGGTGTGAATTGGACGGTTTCCTGTTCAGCTTCGGCGTGCGGGTCAATCTCACCCGCCTCGACTGCAAGCGGCACACCCACAACCTATACTGCGCCAGCGACGGTATCAGCCAATCTGACGGTGATGGTCATGGCCACCTCTGTTGCGGACCCGAGCAAGTCCGCTTCAGCAACTGTGACAGTAACGCCACCGCCGCCCATTACAGTGACGATTTCGCCGGCCTCCGCCAACGTGCCAGCAGGCGGCACGCAGGCTTTTACGGCTGCGGTTAGCAACGATCCTAGCAATAAGGGCGTGACCTGGACGATCTCCTGTTCAGCTTCGGAATGCGGGGCGGTCTCGCCCGCTTCGACTGCGAGCGGCGCATCCACGACCTACACTGCGCCCGCGACGGTGTCAGCCAATCTGGCGGTAACGATCACGGCGACTTCTGTGGCAGACACGACGAAGTCTGCTTCCGCAGCCGTCACGGTCACACAGGGCGTCAGCGTCTCGGTGTCGCCGACGACCGCGACCGTGGTGGTAGCGCAAACTCAGCCGTTCACGGCCACCGTCACGGGAACGACCAACACCAGCGTCACCTGGACGCTTTCGCAAGGGGGCGCTGCATGCTCGCCGACCTGCGGCACGATTGCTCCAGCTACCACCACCACCGGCGTGCCCACAACCTACACGGCTCCGGCAACCGTCCCGGCAATTCCGACAGTAACGGTGACGGCTACCTCCGTCGCGGACACCACGAAGTCCGCTTCCGCCACGGTCACGATCACGAGCCAAACCGGTGGAACCGTAGCGGTTAGCCCCGCCACAGCAACCGTAGAAGTTTTCACCACGCAGCAATTCTCCGCAACGATCAACGGCCAGCCGACCACCGCCGTGACCTGGCAGGTAAATGGAACAACCGGCGGGAACACCATCACCGGGAGCATTTCGACGAGCGGCCTATACAGCGCGCCGCACTCCATCTCGAACAGCATCATTCAAGCGAACGGCGCGCCTGTCACCGTAACGGTCACCGCGGTTTCCATGGCGAACCCATCGAATTCCGGATCGGCTACCGTAACACTGACGGTCCCGGGTAAGAGCGCTGAGAACACACCGATTGAACTGGGCAGTTCTGGCAGCAACGCGCTGGACTTCAACACCAACGGCGGAAATACGACCTGCTGTGGGGGTACGCTGGGCGCGCTCCTGGCGAATGGGGCAACCCAATATATTCTTAGCGCGGATCACGTGCTGGCTCGCAGCGGCGCAGGCTCAGCAGGGGAAGCCATCCTTCAACCGGGGTACATCGACACGAATTGCAGTTCGCAAGGAACAAAGACGGTCGCCAACCTGACGCAAGGTTCCATTAATCTGCAAAACATGGCCGCGACCACGGTGGATGCAGCCATTGCGCAGGTTGCTTCGGGTGCGGTCGATTCCTCCGGGAAAATCCTCATGCTTGGGAACGCGGTAGATGCCAGTGGCGTGCCTGTACCCGGAGCACCTCATGCCGGGCAAGGGCAAGCGCCGTCGGTCGGTCTCGCGGTAGCGAAGTCAGGCCGCACCACCGGACTTACATGTTCCACTATCAGCTCGATCATGGATACGGTCAACGTGCAGTACTCCACGAATTGCGATGGCACCGGCCAAATATTCACCATAACTTATTCCAATCAGGTGGATGTTATCGGCGGCGATTTTTCCAGCGCCGGAGACTCGGGATCGCTCATTGTGACGCAGACCGATGCGACTCCTGTGGCGCTGCTCTACGCCGATTCGAAGACAGACACAGTCGGCAATCCTGTCTCAGATGTGCTGAAATTCTTCGCTTCCAACGGCAACACAGTCAGCTTCGTCGGCGGCAGCCGCGGGCCGGGGGCGACTCCGCAGGTGATTGGCTGCACCTTGCCGGGCCCGCTGGCAGCGATGGCAGCGCGGTTGGCAGTGCAAAAAGTGACTCCGTCCCAGGACGCGCTGGTCCGGGCAACCGCCGTGAGGGATAGGCACGCCGCGGAATTACTGCGACATCCTGAAGTGCAGGCTGTCGGCGTGGGCCCGAGTTATGACAATCCGTCCGAATCGGCAATCGTGCTTTTTGTGATGGAAGGACAAGCAAGATCCAACCTGCCCACCGAGATCGAGGGAGTGCGCACGCGCATCATCGAAGTACAGCAGCCCTCGCCGCATGGCGTGCTTTCTGCGGAAGAGAGCGCTGTACTCGAACAGTCTACGGCGCCGCCACAGATGGTTTATCCCATCTCAGAGGCGGAACTGCAGCGGGCAAAGGTTGTACACGCAGTGCATGTGGATGAGCTAATGAAGATGGGTGGCGTGCAGGGCGTTGGCATCACCGCAAGCGTGGATTCGCCCGGCGAGGCAGCGCTGATGATCTTCCTCATCCAGGGAGTGTCGCATCCTGCGATCCCGCCTGTGATCGATGGGTTGCGCACGCGCGTACGGGAAACTACCCCCTTCCGCGCGAGGCTGGATGGCGCCTCACCGCAGCGTAGTTGCCACCTGCCAATCACAAGAAAAAAACAAGCAGCGCCTACTCCGGGACCAGACCCGCGGCCTTAGAAGCATTTCGGGCATTTGCGCTCGAAGAAACTCTTGTGAAATCTTTGCTGAGCAGAACGTTCGCTGTGCTAACGTGAGTTGTCCCCCCTCTCCCGGGGCTTCTCATGCGAACTGCGGTCTTGCTGATTCCCATCCTTGCGGCTTCTCTGTTCCTCAGCTCTTGCGGCGGGAGCAGTGCGCCTCCCCCTCCGCCGGTCTCCGTCACGGTCGTGCCAGCTTCCGCTACGGTAAGTCCCGGCACAACCAGGCAATTCATAGCCACGGTTGCCGGGGCCACGAATACAGCCGTAACCTGGCAGGTCAACGGGACCACCGGCGGCAACACGACCACCGGCACAATTAACACAAATGGCTTGTACACTGCTCCTGGCACTATCCCCAATCCCGCAACGGTAACGGTGACGGCGGTATCGGCCGCGAATGCGGCAGATTCCGGCTCAGCTACGGTCACGATTGCCCAGCAAGTCGCGGTAACGGTGACTCCGAACCCGATCAGCGTGGCAATTTTCACGACGCAGCAGTTCTCTGCCACGGTGAATGGAGTCCCGAGCACCGCGGTGACCTGGCAAGTCAACGGAGTCACCGGCGGCAGCCAGAACACGGGGTACATTTCAAGCTCGGGGCTTTTTGTCGCGCCTAGTGGGGTTCCGACGACCTCCAGCGGAAACGGCGGCGTTACTACTGCCCCGGTCGCGGTGACCGCGGTTGCGAACGCAAACTCTTCCGGATCGGCAACCGTGACAATCTTTCCGTCCAATCAGAATTTGCAGGCGGGACCCATCGCGTTCGGAACGTCCGGTGGGAATCAGAATGATTCAAGCACGAGTGGGAACACCATCACTTGCTGTGGTGGGACGCTCGGCTCGTTGGTCGCGCGGGGCGGCACCCAGTACATCCTGAGCAATAATCACGTGCTCGCGCGTACCGATCTTGCGGCTCTTGGTGAGTCCATAATCCAGCCCGGACTCGTCGATACCCGTTGCGGACAAGGAGCCTTTTCTACTGTGGGGCACCTTTCTCAGTTTTACAATCTGGAGACGGGATCGGCTCCCAAAATCGACGCGGCCATCGCGCAGGCGGTCACCGGAGCCGTCGACAGCACGGGGAACATTCTTTTTCTGGGCGCCTCGACCGATCCAAATAATGTTCCGTTACCGGGCGCTCCGCGCGCAGGTTCTGGCGTCACAGCTACCCCCAACACTTTGGTGGCGAAAAGCGGCCGCTCGACCGGCCTAACCTGCTCGACAGTTCTGGCAACGAACACCACGGTGTCGGTCCAGTATCAGAAAGGTTGTGGAACGGGAACGATATTCACCGAAATGTTTGCGAATCAGGTGGACATTGCGGGAGGCAGCTTCAGTGCCCCGGGCGATTCCGGATCGATCATCGTCACGCAAAACACAGCCGATCCCGTGGCGCTGCTTTACGCTGGCTCCGACACCGATAGCGTGGGCAATTCTGTTTCCGACGTGCTGAACTTCTTCCAGAGCGGTGGCAACGCCATGACCTTCGTAGGCGGCTCGACACCACACGCAGTCATTGGTTGTAGCTTGCCACTGAAACCTGCTTCGGCCAGTTTGACTTTGCCGACTTTGACAGCCTCCGCCGCAGCGCTTCAGAAGGCCTTTGCCGCGCGCGATGCCCACGCTCCTGAACTCCTTGCGCACCCGGAAGTGCAAGCGGTCGGCGTCGGCGCCTGTTACGACCATCCTGGGGAGCCGGCCATTTTGCTTTTCGTAACGAAGGGACAACCACACACGAATCTTCCGACATGGGTGGATGGCGTCACCACGCGCATCGTCGAGGGCGAACTCTTCGCGCACCGAGGCATTCTAACCGCTGGGGAGAGCGCGGCGCTGGAACAGTCCATCCAGCCCCCGCAGCTGGCTTACTCCATTTCTGATAGCGAACTGGCCCGCGCCCAAGCCGTGCACAGCATTCACGTGGAAGGATGGATGCAGCAGCCTGGAGTGCAAGGATTTGGCGTTGGCTCGAGCGCGGATTCGCCCGGCGAGGCGGCGCTGGTGATCTTCCTGATTCGCGGAGCGGCGCATCCGGCAATTCCGCTGGTCATTGATGGCGTGCGAACGCGAGTGCGGGAATCCAGCCGCTTCCGCGCCGGTTTTGGCGACTCTGCCCAACAGCGCGGTTGCTTGGTCCCTAGCGCGCCAAAAAAGCAGGTAAAGCGGCCGCGGCGGTAGCTGGGAAAACGGATCGGCAAGCCCGAATCCTCCTACTCCATTACTCCATTCTTCACCCTTTTCTTCTCTGGCGTCTGGGCGTAGAATCCGCTCAAAATCAAGCCGAGTTCGCTCCTTCGGCGGCGCTCGACCTGTCGGGAGGATACTATGTATAAACCTTTCCTTCTTCTCTGCGCATTTTTACTTGCAAGTATTGCGATTGCGCGAGGGCACCAAAGTGCAACTCAGGAAAAATCGGGATCCGCAGAACCCACGATGACGCCGGAAGATGTCGCCAAAAAGAACCCTATTGCCCCCACACCGGAGGGGTTGGCCGAGGCGCGCAAACTCTTTGGTTATCACTGCGCCATGTGTCATGGCAAGGAAGGCGACGGCAAGGGCGACCTGGCCCAAGAAATGAAATTGGAACTACACGACTGGCGCGACGCCTCCTCCATCGGGAAAATAACCGACGGCGAGCTCTTTTGGATCATCAGCAACGGGAAAGGCAAGATGCTCGGAGGGGAAGGCGACCGCACGCCGGAAAAAATGCGCTGGAACCTCGTGAACCTCGTGCGCTCTTTTGGCAAGAAGGGCGCGCCAGCCGGGGACAAACCCAAGACCGAAAACCCGCAACATTAGTTGAGTGTTTCTTCCTGTTGGTTGCGTGTAGCGCTACTCACGCCCAGCGAATCCACATTCCTGTGCCTTCGTGCAGCCAGCCGCATTGCGGCTTATTGGCTCGTGGTATGCTCGCATAGAGAGAATTTCAAAAGGAGCACATTTATGGCGCACGCGCCGCAATTTCTGAAGCTGGTCAATGAGTCGAAGAAGAAGGTCAAAGAGACGAACGTAGCCGAAGTCAAGCGCCGCATCGATGCCGGAGAAAAACTTCTCCTGGTCGATGTTCGCGAGGACAACGAATGGGGCAACGGACATATTCCTGGAGCGATCCACCTGGGGAAAGGCGTCATTGAGCGCGACATCGAACAGGCCGTACCCGATACCAAGACAAAACTCGTCCTCTACTGCGGCGGCGGCTTCCGCTCCGCGCTGGCGGCGGAAAATCTGCAGAAGATGGGCTACTCCAACGTGGAATCGATGGACGGCGGCTGGAAAGGTTGGGTCTCCTCGGGACTGCCAACAGCCAAGGGCTAGCAATTTTTCGTGGGTCTGCTTCCGATGGAAAAAAACTGGCTGGGGCGGGAGGATTCGAACCTCCACCATCCTCATTAACAGTGAGGTGTCCTACCGGTTGGACCACGCCCCAGCGGGCGCCAATTCCCCGACAATCGCGGGGAAATGAAGTAGGCGGGCTCTGCCGCAACACCAGCCGGCACGCTTATCTCTAAAATACCACGGAATCGACGCGGGGCGCTCGGCCGTTGTTCAAAGAATCTTTTCACCCGTTTGCCTCTCTCGTGCATCTAGAACCATGGAAGCCGACATTCAGAAGGAGTGGAAGGGCATTCGCGCCCTTTTTTGAAGAAGCTGGAGAATCTGAACTGAACAAAGCCGGCGGACGATCCCGGCAGTACTTGATGGAGATGGGCCACCGAACGGTCAGTGCAAACGAACCCGCGTCAGGTTTTTACCGATACGCCGCGGGCGAGCGTTTTTGTATTCTGGGAAGACGCCGCAAAGGAAAAATGCGTTTGAAATTTGCGACATGAAAAAAGTTGAAGCAGAAGTCTAAGACCGAAGTTCTCAGAAAGGTTGCAATCCAGAAAGTTTTGGTGGAAACTATGCGGTCGACTGGTCCGGGTTTGCACTTCTCGGTTAACACGTGGGACGCCCTAGCGTAAGGGCCCATTCAGCGCGCTCCCCGCCAAAGTGCAAAAAACGAACATGGCCCAGATTTTTCATCGAAGCACAAACTTCATCGCCCGATTTACTGTCTTCTCGTTTATTTTTATCATGGGTTTTGCGGTCTTGGCGGTGCTCCAGGCGGCACGTTCTCCTTACATGACGCGGCAGAACATCACGCGCGAACAACCCGTGCAGTTCAGCCACAAACATCATGTGGGAGACGACGGAATCGATTGCCGCTATTGCCACACGAGCGTAGAGATTTCAGCGGTGGCGGGAATCCCTCCGACGAAGACCTGCATGAACTGCCATTCCGTACTGTTCAGTAATGCGGGCTATCTCGATCCGGTACGCGAAAGCTATCGCACCGACACCTCGATTGAATGGGTCAAGGTGCATCGGCTGGCGGACTTCGTGTATTTCAACCACAGCATACACGTCAACAAGGGCGTCGGCTGCACCACCTGTCACGGCCCGATCGACCAGATGCCGCTGGTCTTTCAGGCCAGCACGCTGCTCATGCAGTGGTGCGTAGATTGCCACAGGAATCCCGCGCCGAACCTCCGGCCAATGGACAAGGTATTTGCGATGGATTGGAAACCCGGAGCCGATCAGGAGGAATTGGGCCAGAAATTCATGGAGGAACGAAAGATTCGGACAGCGGCCGAGCTGACCAGTTGCTCGACCTGTCACCGCTAACGGATCGTATGAGCGCGCAACCTGAAGAAGACCACCAAGACGATAGGCCGGCAATAGGCCAAAAGTTGGAAGAGCTGTCTCTGTCGCCGCCTCCCCTAGATTTGACTGCGGTGCGCGCGCAATTGCGAGCCAAGACGGGCAAGCAATATTGGCGCACGCTCGAGGAACTCTCCGGAGATCCCCGTTTTGAAGAGTTGCTCCACAGGGAGTTCCCGCGTCAGGCCCCATCGGAGTGGGACGACTCCGTCAACCGGCGAGACTTCCTAAAACTCATGGCCGCCTCGCTCGCGTTGGCCGGCCTTAGCGGTTGCGAGCGCCTCCCAGAACAGCACGTTGTTCCCTACGTCAAGCAGCCCGATGGCTTGGTGCTCGGCAAGCCGCAGTTTTACGCCACGGCCATGCCTTTTCTAGCGGACGCCATCGGCTTGCTGGTCGAAAGCCACGAAGGACGGCCCACGAAGATTGAAGGCAATCCGGACCATCCTGGGAGCCTCGGCGCGACCAACGTCTATGCGCAAGCTTCGATCCTCAATCTGTACGATCCGGACCGCGCGCAAACGGTCACCAAAGCGGGCGAAATCCGGACCTGGTCGCAGTTCCTGGACGCCGCGCAGGGGGTGGCGGCAACACTCAAGGCCACACGCGGCGAAGGCCTGCGCATTCTCTCGGGAATCATCACTTCGCCGACACTCATCGCACAGATCGAAACGCTTTTGTCACTCTACCCGCTGGCCAAATGGCACCACTGGGAGCCAGCCGTGGGCGACGGCGCGCGCGAGGGCGCGAAGCTAGCGTTCGGGGCTTACGTCAACACCGTTTACCGTCCTGGAAAAGCGGACGTCATTCTGTCGCTCGATTCAGATTTTCTCGCTAGCGGTCCGGGGCACATTCGCTACGCGCGGGAGTTTTACCAGCGTCGCAAGCTGAACAGCCCGGGCGCTACGATGAACCGGCTCTACGTTGTAGAGCCCACACCTAGCGTGACGGGAGCGAGCGCCGACCACCGGCTGCCGCTGCGCGCCTCGGAAGTCGAACCGTTCGCGCGAGCTGTCGCGCAAAAGCTCGGAATCGGTGGTCCCACAAGAGTTCCACCGGCTGCGGAGAAGTGGCTCGAGGTTGTGGCGCGTGACCTAGAGAAGCACAAAGGCGCCTCGCTGGTGGTTGCCGGAGAGTACCAGCCCGCGGAAGTTCACGCGCTCGCGCATGCCATCAACGCAGAGCTCGGCAATGTGGGCGCCACGTTGTATTACACCGATCCCGTCGAAGCGCATTCGGTAAATCACCTGGAATCCCTCCGCGAGCTTTGCGCGGATATCGACGCGAACAAAGTCGATACCCTCCTGATCCTGGGGGTCAATCCCGTTTACACCGCGCCGCACGACTTTGATTTTGTGTCGAAGCTCAAATTCGACGAGCAGCACAAGCGCAAGAAGATCCAAACGGTCATTCACGTCAGCTCGCATTTTGACGAGACCTCGGAATACTGCGACTGGCACGTGGCGGAATCGCACTATCTGGAGACCTGGGGGGATGCGCGAGCGTTTGATGGGACCGTCAGCGTGGTACAACCGCTGATTGCGCCGCTCTATCGCACGCACTCCGCCCGCGAGGCGGTCGGAGCGTTTACCGACAAGCCGGGCCTCTCCGATTATGACGCCCTGCGCGAGAGACTGAAGGCCGCGAATCCTTCCGGCGACTTCGAAAAATTCTGGCGCAAGACACTGCACGATGGGATGGTAGTGGGCTCGGCGCTGCCGCCCAGTAAGCTCGCGCTGAAGTTCAGCTTGGCAAACCTTCCCGCACCTAAGTCGCTTCCCGGGGACGACCTTGAATTCGTCTTCCGCCCGGATCCCTGCGTGTACGACGGGCGCTTTGCCAACAACGGCTGGCTCCAGGAATTGCCGAAGCCGGTGACCAAGCTCACCTGGGACAACGCGGCACTGGTCAGCCCGAGGACCGCGGAGAAACTGGGCCTGACGCAACGCATCGCCCTGCGTGGCGGCGAGCACGGCCAGATTCTTTCCAATGTCTTGGACATCGCGCTTTCCGGAAGCAAGGTGACGGCAGCCGCATGGATCCTGCCCGGCCAGGCCGATGGCGTGGTCGTACTGCCGCTGGGGTATGGCCGCAAAAGAGCCGGCTACACCGGCACAAACAAGGGCTTCAACGCCTACGCCGTGCGCCATTCCGATGCCCTTTGGGCGGCAGCTGCGCAAGCCAGCGCTATTCAGAAAAACGGCGACAATTACCCGCTAGCCTGCACGCAATATCATTTCAACATGGAAGGCCGGCAAATCCTCGCCGCCGGCACGCTCGAGGAATACCGCAAAAATCCGGCCTTTGCGCACCACGATCAGGAGTTCCAGAAGAAAAAGAAGGATGAGCTGACGCTTTACAAGGAAGAAGAGAACCCCTACGACAAGATGCAGTATCGCTGGGCGATGGCCATTGACCTGAACAGCTGCAACGGATGCAACGCCTGCGTCGTGGCTTGCCAGTCGGAAAACAACATCGCCGTGGTCGGCAAAGAGCAGGTTATGCGCGGACGAGAGATGCACTGGATTCGCATCGACCGCTACTACGGGAACGTCAAAGCCAACGTCGGCGATCCTCGCGCTCAGGATGAATCGCTCGACAATCCCGAGACGTTCTTCCAGCCCGTGCCGTGCCAGCAGTGCGAAAATGCGCCTTGCGAAGAGGTTTGCCCCGTAGGCGCGACGGTGCACAGCGCCGAGGGCCTGAACGACATGGTCTACAACCGGTGCATCGGCACGCGCTACTGCTCGAACAACTGCCCGTACAAAGTCCGCCGTTTCAACTTCCTACGCTTCCAGGATTGGGAAACGCCGCAGTTCAAGCTCCTGCGGAATCCCGAGGTCACCGTGCGCAGCCGCGGCGTGATGGAAAAGTGCACCTACTGCATCCAGCGCATCACCAACGTGCGCATCGAAGCAGAAAAGAGGAATACCGCCATTCGTGACGGCGCAATCGTCACCGCCTGCGAGGAGGCGTGCCCCAGCCAGGCCATTGTCTTCGGCAACGCCAACGATCCGGCCAGCCGGGTCTCCCAATTACGCGCCCAGAAACGCAACTACACGATCTTGGGGGAATTGAACACTCGTCCGCGCACCACCTACCTTGCGGCGGTGCGAAATCCAAACCCGCAACTGGAAAACCGATGAGCGCCGGCCAGCCGCCAATCGATTCCTCGGAAATCCGCCGCCTCACGCCGGTGCTAGGCCCGGGCTACACTTTCGGGTCGGTCACCGACAAGATCAGCTCCATTGTTCTCACGCGCCCGACTTCCTTCGGCTGGTACATGGGTTTTTTGATTGCCTTCGGCCTCACTGGCTTGCTGACCTTCGCCATCGGCTGGCTGTTCACCAAGGGCACGGGCATCTGGGGCATCAACATCCCCATCGGCTGGGGCTTCGCCATCGTGAATTTCGTCTGGTGGATCGGTATCGGCCACGCCGGGACGCTCATCTCCGCCATCCTGTTCCTCTTGAATCAGAAATGGCGCACCTCGATCAACCGATTTGCCGAAGCCATGACGCTCTTTGCTGTGGCCTGCGCGGGCATTTTCCCGCTGATTCACACCGGGCGCCCGTGGATGGCCTTTTATATGTTCCCTTATCCCAGCACGATGGGCCTGTGGCCGCAGTTTCGCAGCCCGCTGATCTGGGACGTTTTTGCCGTTTCCACATACGGAACGGTTTCGCTGATTTTCTGGTTCGTGGGCTTGATCCCGGACCTGGCCACGCTCCGCGATCACGCAGTAAAAAAGCCGGCGCAGATTATCTACGGCATGCTTTCCATGGGCTGGCGCGGTTCGGCACGGCACTGGCACCGCTACCAGTCCGCCTATCTTCTGCTCGCGGGCCTAGCCACACCGCTCGTGCTCTCCGTGCACACCGTGGTGAGCTTCGATTTCGCCATCGCCATCGTTCCCGGCTGGCATACCACTATCTTCCCGCCGTACTTCGTTGCCGGGGCCATCTACTCCGGCTTCGCCATGGTCCTGACCATCGCCATCCCCTTGCGCAAAGTTTATGGCCTAGAAGATTTCATCACCATGGGGCACCTCGACAACATGGCCAAGGTCATGCTCGCGACCGGCCTGATCGTGGCCTACGGCTACTTCTTCGAAATGTTCCTGTCGCTCTACAGCGGAAATAAATTTGATGTGTTCCTCGTCGAGCAGCGCCTGCATGGCCCGTATGCTCCGTTTTACTACGCGCTGATTCTTTGCAACATTCTCCTGCCGCAACTGCTGTGGTCTTACAGATTGCGCCACAACGTCGCCTTCTTGTTCTTCATGTCCATCGTGGTGAACGTCGGCATGTGGCTCGAGCGTTTCGTCATCGTGGTGATCAGCCTGACGCGCGATTTCGTTCCGTCCGCCTGGGGACGCTACTGGCCCACCTTCTGGGATTGGGCTACCTTGATCGGCACCATTGGCATGTTTGTGGCTCTGCTGTTCCTGTTCGTTCGCGTTTTACCGGCGATTTCCATTGCAGAGATGCGCGAGCTTGTGGCGGAAACCTCTGAGGACAAAAAGTAATGGAGCAGCGTTCTCATATTTATGGCGTGCTGGCGGAGTTTGATACTCCGGAACAGCTCCTCGAAGCCGTCAAGAAGGTGCGCGAGGCCGGCTATCGTCGCATAGACGCCTTTACGCCGTTTCCCGTCGAGGGCCTCTACGAAGCCATGGGTTTGAAACGCAACAACGTGCCCCTTATTACCCTGCTCGGCGGTTTGGCCGGTGGTATTGGCGGTTTTGGTTTCCAATATTGGGTGAACACCTTGGCCTACCCCATGAATATTGGGGGCCGCCCGCTGAACAGCTGGCCGGCATTTATTCCCGTGACCTTTGAGCTTACCGTCCTGGGCGCCTCTCTCTGTGCGGTCTTCGGCATGCTCGCGCTCAACCGCCTCCCGCACCCGCACCATCCCGTTTTCAATGTGCATCGCTTCAAGCACGCATCGTCGGACCGCTTTTTCCTTTGCATCGAGTCCAACGATGCAAAATTTCATGTGGAGGAATGCGCGCGTTTCCTGCACGACCTCCAGGCGCATCATGTCACAGAGGTTGCCAATGATTAGCCGATCGCGCTTCCTCCTCCTCGGCTGCGTTGCGGCGGCCTGGCTCGCGAGCGCGGGCTGCCGGTATCTGCACCAAGACATGGCCGACCAGCCAAAGAACCGGCCGCTTTCTCCCTCGGATTTCTTCACCGATGGCCGGTCCGAACGCCCGCTGGTTGAAAATACGGTGGCTCGCGGCGCCCTGGCCGACGATGACCTGTTCGTGCCCAAGGATTCCAACGCTTTCCCGTTGCCTGTGAACCAGGAACTGCTCGAACGCGGCGAGGAACGTTACAAGATTTTCTGCTCTCCGTGTCACGGCCTGCAAGGCGACGGCAACGGCACGATTGCCATGCGCGGCATGAAGCGTCCGCCCACCTACCATCAGGACCGTCTTCGCCAGGCGCCTAACGGCTATTTCTACGACAACATCACCAACGGTTTTGGCGCCATGTACGGCTACTCGGCACAGATTCCTCCGCGGGACCGCTGGGCCATCATTGCCTACGTTCGCGCATTGCAACTCAGCCGCAACGCGAAGGTGGCGGATCTCCCGACCGAACTTCGCCAAAAGTTGGGCCAGCCCGGCTTCACCAAGCCGGGGTCCGAGCCGAAGCCAGAAACAAGCACGACGAAAGAATCCACCGGGGGGGCGTAACTGATGGCCGAGCAGCAATATTCTGCGCCCGAAAGCGTGACCCGTCTGCAGCAGCGTGCGTTTGTTGTTGGCGCCGTGGCCCTGGGGCTGGCCACCTTTGGAGCCCTTCGTTCGCCAGAGACCTTTTATCCCTCGTATTTGATGAGTTTCCTGCTGGTATTGGGTCTGGCGCTCGGTTCCTTGGGGCTCGTGATGCTGCAACACCTAACTTCCGGCCACTGGGGCATCATCATCCGCCGTCCGCTCGAATCGGCTACGCGCACGCTCCCGCTGCTTGTGGTGCTCTTCCTGCCGATCGCCATCTCGGGCATGAAATACCTGTATCGCGCGTGGCTCGATCCCGAGGAGCTTCACAAAGAGCCGTTGTCAAAATTCCAGCAGGGCTATCTCACCCATAATGGCTATCTCGTGCGCGCGCTCATCTATTTTGCGGTGTGGCTGGCCCTAATGTTCATCTTTAACAGTTTGTCCAAGCAGCAGGACACCAACCGGGAGGATCGCGCCCTGCCCCGCCGGCTGAAAATGCTGGCCGGACCAGGAATCATCCTTTATGTATTCGCCATGAGTTTCGCGGCCATCGACTGGGTGATGTCTCTCTCTCCGCACTGGGCTTCGACCATCTACGGGTTCCTGTTCGTCGCCGGCCAGCTCGTCTCTTCCATGTCCTTCATGATTGCGACGGTCGTGCTGCTGGCTCGAACGGAGCCCTTTTCGAACGTGCTGCAGGCCCGCCATCTGCATGATCTTGGCAAGCTTCTTCTGGCCTTTGTCATGCTGTGGGCGTACTTCGATTTCTCGCAATTGCTCATCATCTGGTCGGGAAATCTGCCTGAAGAAATCACCTTTTACCGCACGCGCCTCTACGGAGAGTGGGGCGTCGTGGCCGTCATTGTGCTGGTGTTTCATTTCTTTGTTCCCTTCTTCCTGCTGCTTTCGCAGGACCTCAAGCGCAATCGCAAAGTGCTACCCAAAATCGCCATGTGGCTCATCCTGATGCGCCTGGTCGACCTTTTCTGGATGACCCGGCCGGAGTTCACCTCCCGCGCCGTGCCCACTTGGCTCGATCTGCTCTTGCCCATCGCCCTGGGCAGCTTGTGGCTCGGCTTCTTTGCTTTCAACCTAAAGCAATGCCCGCTTTTGCCGCTCGGCGACCCAGAACTCGCGGAGGCCATTGAACATCATGAGCACTGAGCCTCATTCGAGCGGTCACCCGACCGGCCGCGGGCCGCGGCACGCGGACGTCGCTTTCGAAGAACGCGACATCAAGCCGAGCACCATTTATTGGTACTTGTTTGCCTTGGGGCTGGCCACCGCCGGCGCTCTGGTCATGTGCATTTTTGTTTTGCGCTTTACCTCCAACCTCGCGGCTTCTTCCGACGCCCCGCCCCCACCCTCCCGAGTGGCACAAAGCAACGATGCTCGCATGCCCCCCGAACCGCGGCTGCAAGGTGTTCCCGGGCACCCCAACGATCCGCAGAAGGACTTGCGGGAGAAATTGCAGGCGGACATGGCCGCCAACGAGAAGCTGGAATGGATCGACAAGAATGCCGGGATCGCCCAGATTCCCGTCAAAGAAGCGATGAAAATCATCGCCGAAAAGGGTTTGCCCACGGCCACGGCGCCGCCGGCAGAAAATAAGAAATAAAGAGATGAAGAAATCCGTTGAGATTTTCGTAATCGCCGTACTGCTGGCTCGGCCGCTCGCCTTACCGGCGCAAACCACTCCTGGCGGGGTGGGCCCGTCGCCCGCGACCATGCCCAGCGCTCTGCAGAACGTGGGCTTCGAGCCCCAGCTCGGCGGCCAGGTGCCCCTTGACGTTCCGTTCGAGGACGAATCCAGCCGCAGCGTCCAGCTTCGCGACTACTTTCACCGGAAGCCCGTGGTCCTGGCGTTCGTCTATTACCGCTGCCCCATGCTCTGCAATCAAGTGCAGCAGGGTGTGGTTGGCACGCTGCGCATGCTTTCCTTCAACCCCGGCCGCGACTACGAAGTGGTCTTCATCAGTTTTGATCCGCGTGATACGCCGGAAAGGGCCGCGGAGAAAAAGAAAGCCGCACTCTCCCGCTTTGGCCGCCGCGAAACCGAATCGGGCTGGCATTTTCTAACGGGCGGTCGAGAATCCATCGATCGCGTCACGCAGGCCGCCGATTTTCGCTATAGCGTCAGCGCCAAAACAAATCTCTTCGCCCATGCGAGCGGCGTCCTCCTGCTCACCCCAGACGGCCGCATCTCGCGCTACTTCTATGGGGTTGAATACCCTGGCCGGGACATGCGCCTCGGCCTCGTCGATGCCTCGGAGGGAAAAATCGGCACGCCCATCGATCATGTGCTCCTTTTTTGCTATCAATACGACCCCTCGACGGCCACCTATAGCGTGGCGATTCTCAAGCTGGTCCAGCTGGGCGGCGTGCTGACGATTCTTTGCCTGGTCGGAGGAATTCTGATTGCGCGACGGCGCGAAAAGTTGGCGACCAGGAGTTTCGACCGGCGCTTTCCGCCGGAGGAACGAGGAGCTGAGTAGACCGTGCAGTCGCCATTGCCCATTTATCCAGAGCAAGCTTCCAACTTTGCGCCGCACGTCGACGCGCTGCTGGTCTTCATCAGCGGCATTTGCCTGCTCTTTGGGGCCGGCATCACCACCGCCATTGTCGTTTTCTTTTTTAAGTATCATCGCAAGGAAGCGGGCGCGGTCGGGATCGTTACCTATGAGGATTCGTGGCTCGAGCTGGCCTGGATAGTCGTTCCCCTGATTCTCGCTATGGTCATGTTTGGCTGGGGCGCAATCGTTTATGTCGACTATCGCAACGCGCCGCGCGACACGCTCGATATTTATGTAGTCGGCAAGCAGTGGATGTGGAAGGCGCAGCAGCCCAATGGATTAAAGGAAATCAACGAATTGCACGTTCCGGTGGGCCGCGATATCCGGCTGATCCTTGCCAGCGAGGACGTTATTCACGATTTCTTCGTTCCAGCGTTCCGCGTGAAGATGGACGTGGTTCCCGGCCACTACAACACCATGTGGTTCCGACCCACCAAGCCTGGCCGTTATCACTTTTTTTGCTCGCAGTATTGCGGCACCAATCACGCCGTTATGGGCGGCTGGGTTACGGTTATGGAGCCTACCGATTACGCCGCGTGGCTTTCCGGGGTATCGGGCGGCGAGGCCAATCCCGTGGCTATGGGTGAAAAGCTCTTCGCAGAAAAATTCTGCGTTACCTGCCATCTCGCTAACGGCACCGGCCGCGCTCCCTCGCTCAACGGTCTGTACGGCGCCCCAGTGCTGCTGGCTGACGGAAGCACGGTCACCGCCGACGACGCCTACATCCGCGAATCCATTCTTCAGCCCAACGCGAAAATTGTGGCCCGCTATCAGCCGCTGATGCCCAACTACCAGGGCCAATTGACGGAAGAACAGATTTTCGCGCTTACTGCGTACATTAAGTCTCTGCAGTCCCAGCCGGTGCCCGCCACGGGCTCCGGAATTGCTCCGGTCTCGGAGAAGTAGTAGGTTATGAACAACACGCCGCCAACACCACCCTACGAACTGCCGCGCGATCATTATTTGATTTCGGCCGGCGGCCACATCCGCTCCTGGCTGCTGACCACCGATCACAAGCGCATCGCTTTGCTGTATCTCATGTCGGTGACGATTTTCTTTTTCATCGGCGGCGTCTTCGCCACGATGATTCGCATCCATCTGCTGACCCCCGGCGGGGTGCTCGTCACGCCCGAGACTTACAACAAGCTTTTTACCATGCATGGCGTGGCCATGATTTTCTTTTTCCTGATTCCATCCATCCCCGCCGTCTTGGGCAATTTCCTTATCCCCATGATGATCGGCGCGAAGGATCTGGCCTTCCCGAGAATCAACCTTTTGAGCTGGTACATTTACCTCATCGGCGGCAGCTTCGTGCTCTATTCCTTCAGCACCGGGGGCCTGGACACCGGCTGGACCTTCTACACGCCGCTCAGCAGCATCTATTCGAACTCCGCGGTCACGCCCGCGGTGATCGGCATCTTCATCAACGGGTTTTCGTCGATTCTGACAGGCCTCAATTTCATCGTCACCATCCACACCATGCGCGCGCCGGGCATGACCTGGTTCCGCCTGCCGCTTTTTGTCTGGTCGCACTATGCCACCAGCCTGGTCATGATTCTGGGCACTCCCGTCGTGGCTATTACGCTCCTGCTTGCCGGCCTCGAGCGCATGTTTCACCTGGGCTTTTTCAATCCGGCCATGGGCGGCGATCCCATTTTGTTCCAGCATCTGTTCTGGTTCTATTCCCACCCCGCGGTGTACATCATGGTTCTCCCGGCCATGGGAGTGGTCAGCGAAATCATCCCCACCTTCGCGCGCAAACCTATTTTCGGGTACTCCTTCATCGCCGCTTCGAGTATCGCCATCGCCGTCATTGGCTTCTTCGTATGGGCGCACCACATGTTTGTCACCGGTGAGTCCACCTATGCGGCATTGGCCTTTTCCTTCCTGAGCTACCTGGTAGCCATCCCTTCGGCCGTCAAAGTTTTCAACTGGACCGCGACGCTCTATAAAGGTTCGATTTCCTGGGACGCGCCAATGCTCTATGCTCTCGGGTTCATAGGCTTGTTCACCATTGGCGGCCTTACCGGACTGTTCCTGGCCTGCCTGGGCCTGGATATTCATATCCATGACACGTATTTCGTCATCGCGCACTTCCACTACATCATGGTTGGCGGAGCGGTGATGGGGTACGTCGGCGGACTGCACTATTGGTGGCCTAAAATTACCGGACGGCTTTATCCGGAGGCCCTGTCGCACTTCGCGGCCATCGTTCTCTTTCTCGGCTTCAACCTCACGTTCTTCCCGCAATTCATTCTCGGGTATCTCGGCATGCCGCGGCGCTATCACAGCTATCCGCCGGAGTTTCAGGTGCTCAACGTCCTGTCGACCGCGGGCGCTTCCATCCTGGCGCTCGGCTATCTCTTGCCGATGGCCTACCTGAGCTGGTCCATGCGCTACGGCAAAGTTGCCGGTCCGAATCCCTGGCCGGCCACCGGCCTTGAGTGGAAAACGGATTCGCCGCCCCCTACGGAGAATTTTCACGTTACTCCGGTCGTTGACTGGGAGCCCTACGATTACCGGAATCGCCCGGATCTTGGTTTGGCTGCGGGAGCGCCGCTGGCCCCGGCTCACAGCGACGATTAGCTTTGGCAGTTTGCATGAGACGGGGCGGTGCTTTTTAACGTCACGTTCTCGGAAGCAAAACAGGAGTACCGAGTGCATCGCACCGGAGAACTGTACGGACAGTTTCAGACCCTGGAACAGCAGAAGGAATCCGCTACCCTGGGCATGTGGATCTTTCTGGTCACCGAAGTGTTGTTCTTCGGCGGCATGTTCCTGACCTATACCATCAACCGCCATTATTTCTTTACCGCATTCGGCATCGGCAGCAACACCTTGGACATCACGCTCGGAACGGTCAACACCATTGTGCTTATCATGAGCAGCTTTACCATGGCCATGGCCGTCTGGTCCGCGCAAACGGGCAAGAAGAAGCTTGTTCCGCTTTTCCTGATTCTCACGTTAAGCCTCGGATGTGTCTTCCTCGGCATCAAATTTGTCGAATACAAGCAGAAATTCGAGCACCATCTGATTCCCGGCCGCAATTTTGATATCACCTACAGGTCGTCCCGTCCCGCCCCGGGCGACGATCCCAAAGAAATTGCTCTGGAGAAGGAAGAGGTGGAGAAGGCCCTCGCGTCCGATCCCGATGCCGACTCTCATGCGCAGCTTTACTTTTCGCTCTATTTCGCCATGACCGGGCTTCACGCCCTGCACATGCTCGTGGGCGTCGGCCTGATCGTCTGGCTCATCAAGGCTTCGCTGCGCGGCCGCTTCACACCGCAATACAACACGCCGGTCGAGATCGTTGGCTTGTACTGGCACTTCGTCGATATTGTGTGGATTTATCTTTTCCCGTTGCTGTATCTGATTGACCGTCATCGTTAGGGGGAGAAAAATCGCGTGCCTGAACATTCCGAACACATCGTTTCCCCAAAGATCTACCTCACCATCTTCCTCGCGCTCATTCTCGGCACGGGCCTCACGACCTGGGCGGCTTTCCGGAATTTTGGCCCGTTCAACATTGTCATTGCCCTGGCCATCGCCACCGCCAAGGCCACCCTCGTGGTTCTCTTCTTCATGCACGCTCGCTACGGCGAGCGACGTACCAGGCTCGTCATCGTTTGCGCGCTCTTCTGGCTGGCCATCATGCTTGCACTGACTCTTTCCGATTACCAGACCCGTCAGCCGCGCATGAGCCGCCTCATTTCTCGAGCGGCCTATTACGCTGCCTGATCTAAGCTCTCTCAGATCGAGCACACACACTCCTACTCTTTGCGCGCTTGTGATATTTCTTGGGGTGGCTTTCTTGGGGTGGCCCAGGAGAACGGGAGTCTGCTCACCAGAGGAAGTATCGGGGAGAAGCGAACCGGCCCAGCCCTCAATCCCCTAAAGGGATCCTCGGCTCGCCTCCCCCACGGCCTTAGGATGTGCAACCTCTGCGCCATACTTAATCCCTTTGTTTTCAACAAACTCCATGCTATTTCCGGGTAAAAAAGCTCTACCGCCTTAAAAAATTACCTGCCCCAAACTGTCACGGCAGCCGCTTGTAGGGTAACCCCCCCAGAGGTAAACTTTTCCCTGCTTTTTCCGGAGGTGAGCCATGCCTCGCTTGGTTCGTTGCGGCCTGATTCAGGTTCATTGCGATTGGTCTCCAGAAAAATATTTGCTTCCCGACATAAAAAAGAAAATGATTGCGAAGCACGAAGCCCTCATTGCCGCTGCGGCTAAGAAAAAAGTACAAATCCTCGGTCTTCAGGAACTTTTTTACGGTCCTTATTTTTGCGCCGAGCAGGAAACTCGCTGGTACGAACTGACCGAACGTATTCCCAACGGCCCCACCATCTCCCTGATGCAAAAACTCGCGAAAGAACATCAAATGGTGCTCATCGTTCCCGTCTACGAAGTGGAGATGACCGGCGTTTACTACAACACTGCGGCGGTCATCGACGCCGACGGACGCTATTTGGGCAAATACCGCAAGCACCACATTCCGCATTGTCATCCCGGTTTCTGGGAAAAATTTTACTTCACGCCCGGAAACGCCGGTTATCCTGTCTTTGACACGCGTTATGCTCGCGTCGGTGTGTACATTTGTTACGACCGCCATTTTCCCGAAGGCGCGCGCGTTCTTGGCCTCAATGGTGCGGAAATTGTTTACAACCCCTCGGCCACCGTGGCTGGACTCTCCGAATATCTCTGGGAGCTTGAGCAGCCCGCGCACGCCGTCGCCAACGCCTATTTTGTCGCCGCCATCAATCGCGTCGGCACCGAGCATCCCTGGAAAATTGGCGAATTCTACGGCAAGAGTTATTTCTGCAATCCGCGAGGGAAAATTGTTGCCCAGGCCAGCCGCAACAAGGACGAACTCCTCGTCGCCGACCTCGATCTCGACGAAATTCAAAAAGTTCGTGACACTTGGCAGTTCTACCGCGACCGCCGCCCTGAGTCCTATGGAGAAATTACACGCACCCGCGCCGTGGAATCCGCCGGTTCCAGCGAGGCCGCCAACTGAGTTCTACTTGTGGCTCCCCCGATGAACCTAGCGAAACTTCTTTTTTTTGTAGTGGTACTCATACTTCTGGGCTATTTGGAGTCGGTGATTCCCGTATATCGCGCAGATTTTTTAAAGGGCCACCGTTAAGATGGGGGAGAAGAACGCCTGCGCCGGGTTGCTTACGCTGTGCATGTCCCTAATCTTCTTGGTTTACGGTGCTTGGCTCCTTTTTTGGATCTTGAGGGGCAGATTTTGTGCTCTTGTCGGCAAACTATCGGTCGTGTGAACTGTATTCGAACCACAGGATTCGCCATCTCGGGTTTTAAGTAAGAACTTAGAACTTAGCTTATCAATTATGACTCAATTATGACCGAATCTCAAGCCAACAGTTTTCACGCCGCCACCATCGAATCCAGCTCCCTCTACAATAAGGACCTCGCCCCAGTCGCCTCCGAGCGCCGCCGCTGGCGCACCTACAACTACGCCGCCCTTTGGATCTCCATGAGCGTGAACATCCCCACCTACATGCTGGCCAGCGGCATGATCGCCGGCGGCATGAACTGGAGCCAGGCGCTTTTTACCGTTTTTCTCGGCAACGTGCTCGTGCTGATTCCCATGCTTCTCAACGCTCACGCCGGCGCGCAATACGGCATCCCCTTCCCCGTCTATGCGCGCGCTTCGTTTGGCGTTCTCGGTGCCAACATCCCCGCGATTCTCCGCGCCCTCGTCGCTTGTGGCTGGTTTGGCATTCAGACCTGGATCGGCGGCGAAGCCATCAACGCCATGATCGTCGCCCTCGCTCCCGCCTGGGCCAAGTTCCACTCCGGCACAGCAGTCTGTTTCGTGCTCTTCTGGCTTCTGAATGTTTTCGTGATTCTGCGCGGCATTGAAACGATTCGGTTCCTCCAAGGCATCTCCGCGCCCTTCTTGCTGCTCATCGGGCTAGCTCTTCTTCTGTGGGCGCGCGGCAAAGCCGGCGGTTTCGGTCCTATGCTCTCCACACCTTCGAAATTTCAATCCCTCGGCGAATTCTTCCGCTTCTTCATCCCCTCGCTGACCGGCGTCGTCGGTTTTTGGGCCACCGTGTCCCTGAACATTCCTGATTTCACGCGCTACGCCCGCAGCCAGCGCGACCAGATGGTCGGCCAGGCTCTCGGCCTCCCCGCCACCATGACCTTCTATTCCTTCATCGGCATTGCCGTCACTTCCGCCACCATGATCCTTTTCGGTGAAGCCATCTGGGACCCCGTCAAAGTTCTTGCGCGCCTCGGCAACCCCTGGGCCGTCGTTCTTGCCATGATTGCTTTGCTCATCGCCACGCTCAACGTCAACGTCGCCGCCAACGTCGTCTCTCCCGCCAACGACTTCTCGAATCTATCTCCGCGCCGCATCAGTTTTCGTACCGGCGGCCTCATCACCGCCGTCGTGGGCCTCCTGATGCAGCCTTGGAAGCTCCTGGCTGGCTATGGCAGTTACATTTTTACCTGGCTCGTCGGCTACTCCGGTTTTCTCGGACCCATTGCAGGCGTGCTGATCTGCGATTACTTCCTGGTGCGCAAGAAAATCCTCGCCGCTGAGGACCTTTACCGGCGCGGGGGCCAGTATGAATACTCGCGCGGCTTTCATTGGATCGCCGTCGTGGCGCTCGCCGCCGGTGCAGGCGTCGCCTTCATCGGCTTGCTCGTCCCGCCGCTGCGCAAGCTGTACGACTACGCCTGGTTCGTCGGCTTCTTCGTCAGTTTTATGTTTTACTACGCATTTATGACCGCCATACGACAGCGCGTTGTGAACGCAATCGGTCACCAATAAAGGCCATGCCCATCGGAACAGACCAATTGATTGATCAATTCGCGTCGAAATTGAGCTTGTCACGGATTCAAGCCTTTGAGGCACACCTTCCGAGACGCCTGCGCAAATCGTACACGACTCTTCTTACAAGGTATTCATTCCCCTCGTTTGACGCGTGCGGAATCACCTTCTTTGGTTGGGAGCCGACTGGAACGGAGCTCTCTGAGGTAGCACCCCCTGCAAAAGGCTCACTCTCCGAACTGCTTCTGCCAGCAGGATACATTCAGTTCAGACGTCCCGACTCGGGCAGCCTTGACGCCGTGTGCTTCGAGCTCAACACTAACCAAAACTGGGAATATCGCATTGTTCAGGCAGATCATGAAGAAATCCTCTGCAATCCTCGAGTGAAGATCCGGTGTGAATTGTGGCCCTCATTCCGCAAACTCGTCGAGCACTGGCTTACGTTACAACAGAAAGGAACGCCCTTTAAGGACCATTCCCATGGACTTCGGCATCACCATCAAACCTGACATCTCCATCGACCGCATCCTGAGCCTCACCCAACAGGCCGAATCCTCCGGCTTCTCCTATGCCTGGATCTTTGATTCCCACGTTCTCTGGAAAGAGCCTTTTCCTCTCCTCACCCTGATGGCCGCCAACACCAGACGCATGCACCTCGGTACCTGCGTCACCAATCCCGCCGTCCGCGACGTCACCGTTTCCGCCAGCCTCTTCGCTACGCTCAATCTCGCCTCCCACGGCCGCATGGAGCTCGGCATCGGCCGCGGCGACAGCTCCCGCCGTGTCCTCGGCAAAAAACCGACCACGCTCGAGGCCCTCGAGGAATTCGTCAGCACCTTCCGCAACCTCAACGCGGGCAAAACCGTTGACCTCGACGGCGTCCCCGCAAAATTTCCCTGGGCCAGCGGTGTAGTTCCACGCGTTTGGGTCGCCGGTTACGGCCCAAAGGCTCTGCGCACCGCCGGACGCATCGGAGACGGCGTCATTCTCCAGTTCGCCGACCCCGATTTGATCGAATGGTGCCTCGGCTTCGTCCGCGAAGGCGCCAAGGAAGCCGGCCGCGACTTCCGCAAAATCGAGGTCATGGCTGCCGCTCCCGTGTGGGCCTCCGACGACTTGAAAACCGCGCGCGAGCACGTTCGCTGGTTCCCCGCGCTCGTTTCCAATCACGTGATGGACCTCATTTCCAAGTACAAGCCGGAAGAATTGCCTCGCGCGCTCACGTCCTATGTCAAGGACCGCGGCAAGTACGACTATCTCCATCATTGCGAAGTTGGCAGCGACAACGCTGATTTCGTCAGCGACGAAGTCGTGGACCGCTTCTGCGTCCTCGGCTCCTCCGACGACCATCGCGAGAAACTCGACCGCCTCCGCAAAGCGGGCGTCACCCAGTTCAACATCTACCTCATGTCCGGCGACGAAGAGCAAACCCTCGACGCCTACAAACACGAAATCCTTCCCCACTACCGCCGCTGACTTTGCCGATTCCCGCTTCTCATCGCATTTCAACGGGAATAGAGTCCGCCTTTGTTTCTCGCTCTTACGAAAACTGCGGGGGTGTACCTACATTCTTCCCATTCGGGAACCAGCCGTCGTATAGTGCTCACGCTGAGGAATCCCTATGCGCTTTGACACAGTGATTCGCAACGCCACCGTGGTGACTGCCACCGACAGTTACCGCGCCGACGTCGGCATCGGCGGCGACCGCGTCAGCGCCATCGCCGCCCAGCTACCTGCCGAAAACACCAGCCGCATCATCGACGCCACCGGTCTCCTGCTGATCCCCGGCGGCATCGACGTCCACACGCATCTCGACATGCCCTTTGGCGGCACTACCAGCGCCGACGACTTCGAGACCGGCACCATTGCCGCGGCCTTTGGCGGCACCACCACGCTCATCGACTTTGCCATTCAGTACAAAGGCCAGTCGCTCCGCCAGGCCTTCGATACTTGGATGAAAAAAGCCCAGGACAAGGCCGTCACCGACTACGCCTTCCACTGCATCATCACCGATCTTGGCTCCGCGCAGCTCGAAGAAATGGGCCAGCTCATTCGCGACGGCGTTACCAGTTTCAAGCTCTTCATGGCTTATCCCGGCGTCTTCATGCTCGACGACGCTACGATTTTCAAGGCCATGCGCCAGGCCGCGCAGCACAGCGGACTCATCTGCATGCACGCGGAAAACGGCGGCGCCATTGACGTGATCGTGCAACGTGCTCTCGCCGAAGGCAAACGCGCGCCCAAGTATCACGCGCTCACCCGCCCCACGACCGCCGAGGCCGAAGCCACTTCGCGCGCCATCGCGCTCGCCGAAATGGCCGGCGCGCCCGTCTACATCGTGCATCTCTCCTGCAACGAAGCGCTCGAAAAAGTTCGCGAAGCGCGAGACCGCGGCCTGCCCGCTTACGCGGAGACTTGCCCGCAATATCTGTATCTCTCCATCGAGAATTTCGATGTGCCCGGCTTCGAGGGCGCGAAATACGTTTTCACGCCGCCGCTGCGCGAAAAATGGCACCAGGAAAAGCTCTGGCAGGGCCTCGCGAAAGACACGCTACAAGTCGTCTCCACCGATCACTGCCCGTTCTGCTTCAAGGAGCAGAAAGAACTCGGCAAGGACGACTTCACCAAAATTCCCAACGGCGGCCCCGGCATCGAGCACCGCCTCAGTCTCGTTTACACCGGCGGCGTCCACGGCAAACATTTTTCGCCCAATCGCTTCGTCCAGCTCGTCTCCACCGCGCCCGCAAAGCTCTTCGGCCTCTATCCGCGCAAAGGAACGATCGCCGTCGGCTCGGATGCCGATCTTGTCCTCTTCGATCCCAATCAAGAAGAAGTCATCAGCGCCAAAACGCATCACATGCGCGTGGATTACTCGATGTTCGAGGGCATCAAGATTAAGGGCGCGCCCAAGACCGTTTTCTCCCGCGGCCGCGCCATCATCGACTCTGGAAAATTCGTCGGCCGCCCCGGCTCCGGCCAATTCCTCCGCCGCCAAACCTATTCGGGACTCTAACGGTAGGGAGGACTCTAATGTGCAACCAAGCCTTGCTTCCATCAGTTGCTTTCGCTAGCATCGCGATATGAACTACAGAAGTCTCCCGCTGACATGCCCAAGCTGCCGAGCGTCTCGGGCGAGCGCGCAGTCCATGCTCTGAAACGCGCCGGCTTCGTGCAGCTTCGTCCAACAGGTAGTCATGTTTCGCTGGAAAAAAGAGCCGGCGCTAAACTCTGTAAGACTGTTGTTCCCATGCATTCTGAAATTGCGAAAGGCACGTTTTCAGACATTCTCAAATAGTGTGGCATTACGTAGACGAATTCCAGAAAGTTCTGTGATCCAATTCACTGGAAGATTGAACCACATATCAAATTCATGACTGCGCGGCTGCCATCTTTGGTTATTGTCGGACGCCCCAACGTGGGCAAGTCCGCGCTCTTCAACCGGCTGACTGGCACGCGTCGCTCCATCGTCACGAACGAGCCAGGCATTACGCGCGACCGCATCTATGGCAAAGCCGAATGGCGCGGCAAAACCCTGGAGGTGGTGGACACCGGCGGAATCCTTCCCGATGAAAAGGCGCTCATCCCCCAGGAAATTTTTCGCCAGGCGCAGGTGGCCATCAACAAAGCGACGCTGCTCGTTCTTGTCGCAGACAGCCAAGCCGGTCTTACGCCACTCGATGAAGAGCTGGCACGCCTCCTGCGCGGCGCGGGAAAACCGTTTGTCCTTGCAGTGAATAAAATCGATTCGCCTTCGCAAGAAGCGAACGCCGCTCCGTTTCATTCGCTCGGCGTTCCGGTTTTTCCCATCACCGCGGAACATGGCACCGGCGTCGACGATCTTCTCGACCACGCCTTAGCGCAATTTGTCGCGGCTGCTCAACCTCATCCTGCCGAAGGCGCTCAGCTTCCCTCCGTGGAACTGCCAACAGAAATCGCCCCCATCGAGGTCGCTATCATCGGCCGGCCCAACGTCGGCAAGTCCACGCTGCTGAATTGCCTCGTCGGCGAAGAGCGCTCCATCGTCTCGCCTATTCCCGGCACCACCATGGACAACGTGGACACGGAAATCGCGCGCGGTGGCCGCAACTATCGCATTGTGGACACGGCAGGAATCCGACGCAAGGGCAAGACCACGCTGGTCGCGGAAAAACTCAGCGTGGTGATGGCTCGCCGCGGCCTCGACCGCTGCGACGTGGCGCTGCTGGTCATTGACGGCGAACAGGGCGTCACGCAAGGCGACGCCACGATTGCCGGCTACGCAGAACAATCTGGCCGCTCCCTCATTCTCGTGGTCAATAAATGGGATCTCGCGCTCGCCGCTGCGCGCGAAGCCGCAGCGCGGGGCGACTTCAATCAGCCCAAAGCCACCGGGTGGCCCACCCATTCCTCAGCAAAGCGTGGGAAATCCGTCAAACATTCTTCGCGTCGCGGGGAATCGGCAGCGGTCGACTCCGGCAAACTAATCTTCGACTACGAAAAAATGATTCGCGCGAAACTGAAATTCTTGAGCTACGCGCCCATCGTTTTTCTTTCCGCGAAGACCGGCGAACGGGCGGAGAAACTTTTTCCGCTCATCAATCAGTGCGCTGACGCGCGCCGCCGCCGCATTCCCACACCTACGTTGAACGACTGGCTCAAGCAGGAAGTCGATCTCCAGCGCGGCTCGACGCCGAAGTCGCGCCCCGTGCGGATTTACTACGTCACGCAGGCAAAAACGGCGCCGCCCACGTTTCTCCTATTCACCAATCAGAAAATGCCGCTGCACTTTAGCTACGAGCGCTTCCTCGAAAACCAACTTCGCGCCAAATTCGATTTCACCGGCACTCCCGTGCGTTTCGTGCATCGCTTGCGCAAACGCGAAAGGCGCGCCCGCGTCGCATCGCGAGGTAACGAATGAATGGCGCAGTTTTCAGTAGTCAGTGGTCAGTCTTACAATAAGTGGGAGAAAGGGGAAACAAAAAGGCATAGTCTTCAGTTTGTTTATAGTTTTTCGTCTTGGTTCTTGGTACTGAAAACTGAGAACTGAATACGGAGAACCAAGCGATTTGAATACCGATAGAGTTTAATTGTGCAACACGCGCAGGCCACTACTGAAATGGCCCGCAAACTGCTACGATAGCGACGTCCCCTTTATCTTGAGTGAATCCCGTGAGGATGCACGAACGATTTCCGGCAGGGGAGGAGCATGGCAGGCAACGTCACCGCCACAAAAACCGCCACCGAAACCCGCGTCTACACCATTGGCGAGGTCAGTCGCCTGGCGGACCTGAAAGCGTTTGTGCTGCGCTACTGGGAAACCGAGTTTCCCATGCTGGCGCCGACCAAAGATGATGCGGGTCGCCGCGTCTATCGCCAGGAAGACGTGGACATGGTCTTCCGCATCAAGCGCTTGCTCTACGACGAGGGGTACACCATCGCCGGCGCGCGGCGGCACCTCCGCGAAAAAGGCTCTGCCGACGATCCTGCGCATCGCGGCTCGAATCATGGCGTGGACGGCGGTTCGCAGTTGCTCAGTCGCAGGATGCTGCTCGATCTGCGCGACGCGCTGCACGCTTTCTTGACGCTTCTCGAACGCCGGTGATAGCCTTGAAGGTGCTGGCAAAGCGCTTAAAGAGCCACGCGCCTGTCATTCCGAGCGAAGCGAGGAATCCCTCTTCGATGTTCCGTTGGGAATAACGGAGGTAGCATCGTCGCCAGAGCTCTTCAGTCGGGACGTAGCGCAGCCTGGTAGCGCGCACGCTTGGGGTGCGTGAGGTCGCGAGTTCAAATCTCGCCGTCCCGACCATTCCCTCCGTTGATCAAAGCAACGCGGATGCCACATGGACTCATCGATGGACACAATAGTCCCATCAAATCTCCCTGAAGAGCTTACCGCGGCTGCCTTTGTAAATGGCGGCGAAGCAGCCTGGGAACAAAAGGATTGCCTGGCGGCGATAGAGTGGCTCTCCAAAAACGGCTATGCAGTTCTCGAATTTGAACCTTGGTTGCCGCAAGACAGCGGTATTCGCACAGCGATCAGTACGAAAGCCGGACCTGCAATTTATGTTTCCAGCTGCGACCCGATGCAGGGCGAGAGTTGGGACGATTAGGTGCAGCGCTCTGCCCGGGAGGCCGCGCGGCACATTGGTGGTTTTCGTTGGCCTGAGGATTCGTTAGAACGGCCGCGCTCTGCTTACCTTAATTTAAACGTTGGCCGACAAGGAGTGGTTCCGGAATTCTAAAGAAAAATGCCGAATATACTTCTAACGAATGATGATGGGTATCAGGCAGAAGGGCTGCGGGCGGTGGCGGAGGCAGTCGCGGATTTCGCGATGGTGCACATTGTTGCGCCAAGCCGCGAGCAGAGCGGGACGGCGCAATCGCTGACGCTGCGCCAACCCATCGTGTGCAACCGCATTGCGGAGCGCGAGTGGGCCATCGACGGAACGCCCGCGGACTGCGTGATTGTGGCGCTTCACAAACTTTTGCCGGAAAAGCCGGACCTAGTAATTTCCGGAATCAACCACGGCGCGAATCTCGGCGAAAACGTCTACTACTCAGGAACCGTAGGAGCGGCACGGGAAGGCGCGCTGCACCACATTCCGTCTGTGGCGGTTTCGCTGTGCGCGAAAAAAGAAAACACCAAATTTGAAACCTCCGCGCGCGTGGCGAGGGCTACCGCGGAAATGATCTTCAAGGAAGGCCTGCCCGACCAGGTGCTGCTCAACGTCAACGTGCCCGAGCCGTGGAACGGCAAAGTACAATTCACGCGGCAATCAAAGAAAATCACGCGTAACCAGTTGAGCGAAGGAAAAGATCCGCGCGGGCGCAGTTATTTCTGGCTGTTCGAGCAATGCATCGACAAGGAGGTTGAGCCGGACACGGATTACGCGGCGGTTTTTTCCGGCGCGGTGTCTATCACGCCGCTGCATCTCGATCCCACGCACACCGAGTCGTTGAATCACCTCTCCCACTGGGCCAAGTCCATCGCCGCCGCTTTTGGGCGGTGACGGTTCCGTTTGCACTTTGGATCGTTGTAAACGAAGAAGCAAACACCGCGAAACCTATGGGATCTATGCGTGAACATCGGTGAACTTTCGGAAATCCAAGTCAAACGTGGCCACCGGAGAATCTTGGGCCGCGGCAGCAAGGCTGCCGCACTCCAAAACGGAAGATGCTATTTCGCGGCGGGGGCGGAAGGCGCGACGAGCGCGATGTTGTTCTTGCGCATGGTGTCGTTCAGGGCGACGACATCTTTCGCCAGGACTTCGCGCCACTTGGCGAGTTGGGCTTCGAGCCGCTGATCAAGCCCCGCAAAAACAGCTTCCTCGGCAGCGGTTGGCGCGGCGTCCGCGCTGTCAGTCAAATTTTGCAGATACGCCAATTTGCTTTCGAGCTTCGTGGGATAGTTGGCGAAATCCTCGGTGGACTTGCCATTCACCTGAATCAGTTCTTCTTCGATCGCGCTGATTTTCTTGCGCAAATCAACAGACGCCGTAACCACCGGATTGGGCGGATCACTGGCATCGCTCTTTGCGGGCGAGCTCGACCCCAGCCGTTTTTCGAGCGCTTGCAACTGTCCGCGAAGATCGCGAATCGCAATGATGGCTTTATTCATTTCGTCCTGGCGGTCACGCAGTTTGAGCAGCAAGTCGAATTGCCTGCGCAAATCCTCACTGGAAGTTTTCGCGCGCGGATCCATCTTCACTTCGAACGATGCGGTCTGCGCTTTCCCTGCAACAGTCAGACGCACCTGATACGTTCCCGGCAGAACGAGCGGAGCAATCGGTTCACCGGCATCGTAGACCGCCTGGGGAATTTTCGTGGGGCGTTCGTAACGTAAATCCCATGTGAAAAGGTTAAGGCCCGCCTTGGCGGGAATGTGTTCTTCGGGATTGTCGCGCTCCCACTCTTCGGGAGCTTCTTCGGTTTTCTTTTCCTCGCTGGTGTATGCACGAATCACTTTGCCCTGCGCATCGAGAATCTCGAGCTTCTCGGGTTGCTTCTGCTCTTCCCTCAAGTAGTAGTACAAAATCGCGCCATTCGGCGGATTTTCCCCGACGGGATAGCGCCGCGGATTGAAATGCCCCGTCCGCGTGCGCCAAGTGGTGCGCGGCGTAAAGAGATGCGCGTCCTCGACCGCGATGGAAGCCGCCGCTTGCCGCAGCGGGCTGATATCGTCGAGCACCCAGAACGAGCGGCCATGCGTGGCTACGACGAGATCGTCGTCGTGAACGATCATGTCGTGAATCGGCGTGTACGGAAGATTTAGTTGAAGGGGCTGCCAATTCGCGCCGTCGTTGAAGGAAACCCATATGCCGGTTTCCGTTCCGGCGTAGAGCAGGCCTTTGCGCTTGGGATCTTCGCGCACGGCGTGAACATAGGAATTGTCAGGTAGTCCTCCGATAATCTTTGTCCAGGTTTTGCCGAAGTCGCTGGTCTTCAAAATATAAGGCTTGAAATTGTCGAGCTTATGCGCGTCCACCGCGGCGTAAGCGGTTCCCGCATCGAACGGAGAAGCCTCGATGAGGCTGATCATCGCCCATTCGGGAACGTCTTTCGCCGTGACGTTCGCCCAGTTCTTGCCGCCATCGCGCGTCAATTGAATCAAGCCGTCATCGGTGCCGGCCCAGAGCACGCTTTCCTGCTTGGGCGATTCCGCCAGCGTAAAAACCGTGTCGTAGTATTCCACAGTGTACTGATCTTTCGTCAGCGGCCCACCGGAATCCTGCTGCTTGGACTTATCGTTGCGCGTGAGGTCGGGGCTGATGGTCGTCCAGGTGCGCCCTGCATCGGTCGAACGAAACACATATTGCGAGCTGTGATAAATCACGTCCGGATTGTGCGAGGAAATCACAATCGGCATGGTCCAGGTGTAGCGGTATTTTTGCGTGGCGGCGGAATAGCCGTTGGGATCTTCGGGCCATTCCTGAATGCTCTGCGCCTGGTTGATGCGGCGGTCGAAGCGCGTGAAGATGGGCCCTTCGTCGTCCGCGTAAACGATATTCGAATCGCGCGGATCGGGAACGATGTAGCCGCTTTCGCCGCCGCCCACCGCGTCCCAGTCGCCGCGATCGATGAAGCCACGGTCGCTGCGTGTCTGGATACCAACCGAGGAGTTGTCCTGTTGCGAGCCGTAGACGCGATAGAGAAAATCGTTGTCGGCCGCGACGTGATAGAACTGCGCAGTGGGCTGATTGTTTTGCGTGGACCAATTCTTGCCCCCGTCGACGGAAATGGTTGCGCCGCCGTCGTTGCCGTTGATGAGGCGATTCGGATTTTCAGGATCAATCCAGAGCGCGTGATGGTCGCCATGCGGCGCGTTGAGCCGTTCGAAGGTTTTTCCGGCGTCAATGGAGCGGTAGATGCCTGTATTGGCGATGTATACCTTGTTTGCATCTTTCGAGTCAGCCCAAACGTGCGTGAAATACCAGGCGCGCTGCCGGAAGCGGTGATCGTCAGTGATGAGCGACCATTTCGCGCCGCCATCGTCGCTGCGATACAAGCCGCCCTTCTTCGCTTCGATGAGCGCGTAAACGACGTTCGAATCGCCGCCGGAAACCGAGACGCCGATGCGGCCAAGCGGGCCTTCGGGAAGACCATTGCCTTCGACGCGCTTCCAGGTCGTGCCGTCGTCATTCGACCGGTAAAGGCCGTCCTTCGCGCCGCCGCTATTTAGCGTCCACGGAGTGCGCCAGCCTTCCCACATCGCGGCAAAAAGAATGTGCGGATTCTGCGGATCAAACACGACGTCGATGGCGCCGGTGCGATCATCGAGATAAAGAACTTTTTCCCAGGCCTTGCCGCCATCGCGCGTGCGGAAAACGCCGCGCTCCGTGTTGGGGCCGTAAGCGTGGCCGAGAGCCGCAACAAAAACGATGTCGGGATTCGTGGGATGAATGATCAGCGCACCGATGTGACGCGTGTCTTTGAGGCCGACGTTGGCCCACGTCTTGCCGCCGTCGGTGGATTTGTAGACGCCGTCGCCAAAAGAAATGTTGCCGCGGATGCAGGCTTCGCCGGTGCCGACGTAAATGACGTTGGGATCGGAATCGGCAACGTCGATGGCGCCGATCGAGGAAACAGACTGCTTGTCAAAAAGTGAATCCCAGCTCATGCCGCCGTCGGTGGTTTTCCAAACTCCACCCCCGGTTGCGCCGAAGTAGTACGTGTTTGGCTGGCTCGGCACACCCGTCACGGCAAGCACGCGGCCGCCGCGGAACGGGCCAACGAGGCGCCACTTCATGCCGCCATAAGTCTTGGAATCAATCTGTTGTGCATTGGCTGTGAGCGCGATCAGGAACAACATCGTGAAAACTGCCAGCACATGGGCTAGGACACGATGATAACGATTCACACGAACCTCCGAAAAGATGCTCAAGGGGTTGCATCGTATCATTGATTGCAGGTTCGCAGCTATTCCGGGTAGCATCGATTTGAGCACCCTTGCCGTCGATTTTGCCCACTCCCATCCCAGCCGAGTTTTTTGCTTGGGCCGGCTGGAGAATCCATATTGATAGTCGTACTGGAGAAGTTCACGATCCGCTTCGATTGCAGATCGCAATTGCTCGGCAGCCCGGAGGAGTTCCGTTCCGGACTTCTACGTCCACGCGTTTACATTCATCCCATGCACAACGCTGAAGTTATCCCAGGGGCCTAAGGCTTTCGCATAAAGGCCGCAGCGGCAGGCAACAGAGGCTCACCCAACACGACGAATGTCAATTCCCGAGAGGCGTAACGGGCCGTGAGCTTCCGCGGTTCGCACTCAATGGTAAAGCAGTATTCCCTCAAGGTGTGTGTTCCTGTTCGCGTATCCTACCGGGAATCCTAGATGATGCCGAACCCTGAAAATCCTTTACAAAAATCCAGTTGCTGGTCAAGGCTTTTTCGCGGAGGGCCTGCTGGGATAGGATGCGGGCGGGATGGACATTCGAAAATGAGCGGACACGAGACATACGACGTGGCGGTGGTGGGGGCCGGGGTGTTTGGGGCGTGGACGGCGCGGCACCTGGCGAAACGCGGAAAGCGCGTGGCGCTCCTCGAAGCGTACGGGCCGGGGCATTCGCGGGCGAGCAGCGGAGGCGAGACACGCATCATTCGCATGGGATATGGCGCGGACGAGCTGTACACGCGCTGGTCGCAGCGGTCACTCGCGCAATGGAAAGAATTTTTTGCAACGATTAGGCAACCTCTTTTCCTCGAAACTGGGGTGCTGTGGATGGCAGGAAAGAACGATGTGCGGTTGCAGGAAACAGCGGTGACGCTGGAGCGATGTGGCGTCACGTTTGAACAGTACGACCGCGCGGCGCTCGAGAAGAAGTATCCGCAAATCGGACTTGAGGAAATTCAAAAAGGAGTCCTCGAGCTCCAGAGCGGGGTACTGATGGCGCGGCGCGCTGTGGCCGCGGTGGTGGAAGACGCGATAGGTCTTGGAGTTGAGTATCGCTGTGCCCCGGCCGTGGACCCGCGAGACGCGGGCGCGGTAAAGCACGTCACGACGAAGCAGGGGGAGAGCATCGTCGCGGGACAATTTGTTTTTGCGTGCGGAGCGTGGCTAGGGAAAATTTTTCCGGATGTGCTGGGCGCGCGCATTTTTCCTTCACGGCAGGAAGTTTTCTTTTTTGGGATACCGGCGGGAGAAACGCGGTTTGCTCCGCCGACGCTGCCCACATGGCTGTTTCAGGAAGATTTGGTGTACGGGATGCCGGACATCGAGAGCCGCGGGCTGAAAATCGCGTTCGATGAACATGGCGAGCGCGTGGATCCGGACATGCAATCGCGAATCGTTTCGCCGGAGATGACCAAGGCCGTACACGAATACGTCGCGCGGCGGTTCCCCGCGCTGCGCGACGCGCCTATCGTTGAGACGCGCGTCTGCCAGTACGAGAATACTTCGAGCGGAGACTTCCTTATCGACCGTCACCCGGAAATGGAGAACGTGTGGTTTGCGGGGGGCGGCTCGGGGCACGGGTTCAAGCACGGGCCGGCGGTGGGCGAGTACCTTACCGGGCAACTCCTCGATGGTGCGAAACCCGAACCGCGCTTTTCGCTGGCGACGAAAGAGACGGTGCAGAAACGCGCCGTGTATTGAGCAAAAGTGACTCGTGATTCGTGAGCCCTCGAAGTTCGGGGCAAGCTGGCGACTCGTGGGAAGAGGTCGAAAGTTGGCAGTTCGCAGTTCGCCGTTCGCAGTTCACCGTTTGCGGTAAGAAGAGAGGAAGAAAAGAGCATAACAACTTTCTTTGAGCCTCCTCCTTCAAGCAGGAAATTCGGATATCTGAAGAAACCCATTCTTCTAAGACCGGCCCTTACAACCGCCGCGCAGGGGCGGCCCCTGCCGTTAACTGGGAACGGTCGACTGTCAACTTCCTCTAGAGTCCGGGGGCGCGGCGGCGAGGATAGGTCAGCGCCGGAGCGCGCCGGACCCTTCGGGCTTTCTCCGCGTACAACTGCTGGTCTGCTTCGGAGAGCAGCTTTTCGATACGCTCGCCATCGCCGCGGTACACCGCAATGCCGATGCTGGCAGAGAGGCGAGGCGGTTCATCGTCGTTGGCCATCACTCGGCGGATGCGGTCGACAACGCGGTGGGCTTCGTCTTCCTGTGACTCCGGAAGAACCAAGGCAAATTCATCTCCGCCATAGCGCGCCGCCGTATCAATAGCGCGGCAATGAATGCGGAGAATGTCGGCAAGGCGGCAGATGGCGCGGCTGCCTACGAGGTGGCCGTAGCTGTCGTTGATGGTTTTCAACGCGTCGAGGTCGAGAAGCAGAACGGCAAAAGGCCGGCCGGAGCGGTCGGTGCGCTCCGTTTCGTTCTCGAGAACGTCGAGCAGCCGGCGATAGTTGGCGAGCCCGGTGAGCGGATCGCTGACGGCCATATGGCGGACGCGCTCGAACAAGCGGGCGTTATCGAGAAGCGCGCCACCGAGTGCGACGGTATAGCCCAGAACCATGAGCCCCTGGGCAAACACAAAAGGAGCATCCATCAGGCGCGCCGACTGAGCCGCAGCAAACTGAGCGGCGACGTTCAGCCACACGGCCGCATACATGGTGCGGTCAAACGAGGAGTCTTCGACGGTCAAACGGCGGCGGTACCAGAACAGGCTCACCAAGAAGATGACGCCGGGAAGCAACTGCTGCGGACTGGGAAAGAAGGCGTTGGGATGCAGAGAAGCTCCCGGAGGCAGGCGGCGAACCCCGGCGGCAAGCACATAGGTGACCGCGACGGCGGCCAGCAAGGCGCCCGCGATTTCCCGGCGGGGATGGCGCGAACGGGGCATGAAGTGCTCGACCAGGAGCGCGGCAACTACCAGAAGAGCGAGGATGACGCGGCCAAGCCACCAGGCGACGGGGGCCCAAGAAAGGCCAAGCGAAGCCTCCGGCAGGAATTGAAAGAAGAGCACGCCGGCGGCAATCAGTACGCCGCCGCAGAGGAAGAACCCGGCACCGAGAATAAGGGAGATGCGGTCCTGCGTACCCTGGAAGCGAACCAGAGTAACGGCGGCGAAAACAAAGGCTAGCAGGCTACTGATGACCTGAAGATAGCCCTGAAGCAAAGCGTCGGGGGGCACCGTTAAGGTGCGCAGCCAATAGGCGGCGAGGATCACGAGCAGAAAGGCGCCGACGTGCGATAAGAAGATTGTCGTGCGCGTGCGCGCGTGCGAGAGGGCAGTTTGACCCATAGTCCTTTTTTCGCTGCTAGACCCCGATCATGTGGACTGGGTTGTCCATTAGATTAGACTACAAAGCGCGGGCCAGTGTTGCGAAGAGATTGAGATAAACGATACGTGCTGCGGAATCTTATACCTGTACGAAAGAACAGGAAAAAACAGCGGGAAGAGACACAAATATGCCGCGCGACAGGAATGGAAACTTTTATTGTTGCAGCGAAGCGCCAGAGTGCGCAGAATTGTCTGACTTGAAACGATTCAAGCAACCGGACCGAAACACTTCAGAGACTTAGCTCCCAAAAGGAGAATCGCGTGGACAAAGAAACCGGCGCAAGTGCAGGACCACGGCTGCGGCGGGCGCTCTCGCTGTGGGATTTGATTCTGTACGGCGCGATTGTGCTGCAGCCGGTTGCGCCAATGTCGGCGTTTGGAGCGCTGAGCGATCGCGGACACGGGCACGTAGTTACGGCGGTCCTGATCGCCATGGTGGCGATGCTGTGCACGGCGTTCAGCTACGGCAAGATGGCGACCGTCTACCCGAGCGCGGGCTCCGCTTTCACTTATGTGGCGCAGGAGATTCATTCTTCTGCCGGGTACATCACCGGTTGGAGCATGGTCATGGATTACATCGTGAATCCACTGATCTGCACCATTTGGTGCGCGGGACAAGCGCACGAATTTGCGCCCGGAATTCCCGTCTGGGGCTGGAAGATTTTTTTTGCGGTCGTGTTCACATTGCTGAATTTGCAGGGCATCAAAACTTCGGCGCGCGTCAACGCCGGGCTGGCCGCGGGAATGAGCGCGGTGGTGGTGCTCGTCTTTGTGACCACCATTCGCTACATTCTTGGGCACCCGCACAGCGATCCGGGATTTTTCACGCGGCCTTTTTATGATCCGCAGACATTTACCTTCGACAATTTGTTTGGATGCACTTCGCTGGCGGTGTTGACGTACATCGGCTTCGACGCCATCTCGACGCTTTCGGAAGAAGCGGAGCATCCCAAACGAGATATTTTGCTGGCCACGGTGATGACTTGCGTGATCATCGGGTTTTTGTCGTCGGCAGAAGTCTACATCGCGCAACTCGTTTGGCCGGCGTCCCAACCGTTCCCAAACGCCGACACGGCATATGTCTATGCCGCCGCGCGAACGTGGGCGCCGCTTTTCAGCATCGTTGGATTTACTTTGCTGGTGGCTAATTTCGGTTCGGGGATGGGCGCGCAGATCGGCGCGGCGCGGCTGCTCTATGGCATGGGAAGAAGCAACGCGCTGCCAAGTTCGTTCTTTGGCGCGGTGGATGCCCAGCATCATGTCCCGAAGAATAATGTGATTTTCATCGGCGTGATTGTTCTCATTGGATCTTTCTTCTTAACGTATGGGCGCGGAATTGAGCTGCTGAACTTCGGAGCGCTGATTGCGTTCATGGGAGTCAACGCTTCCGCCTTCATGCGTTACTTTGTCAAGGCTGCGGAAAAGAAGATCTTCAATTTCATTTCGCCGTTCGCGGGCTTCTTTATCTGTCTAGGTTTGTGGTGGAACCTGAGCCGACCGGCGAAAATTGTAGGATCCATCTGGATGATTGCAGGGATTTTGTTCGGCGTCTGGAAGACGCGCGGATTCCGGGAACAGCTTTCGTTTGAGGTGCCGCCGGAATGAGCGGAAAGGTCAAGATGGTGACCATGCGAGACGTGGCGCAGGCGAGCGGCTTTTCGCCGGCCACGGTTTCCATCGTGCTGAACAACGCGCCGCTGGCGCGCTACATCGCTCCAGCGACGAAGAAGCGGATTGAGGACGCCGCCAAGAAGCTGGGCTACCGGCCCAATGCGATGGCGCGCTTCCTGCGCAGCCGGAGAAGCCAAACCGTTGGCGTGATGATCTTCGACATTACCGATCCTTTCTGCACGCCGGTGCTACGCGGAATCGAGAACGCGCTCTATCAATCTTCGTACGTGCCAATTTTTGCCGATGCGCACAACCAACGAACCCGGTTCGAGCGCTATCTGGAAATGCTGCTGGAGCACCACGTGGAAGCGCTGATTGTGGTGGCCAACTGGCTTTTCGTAGACATCCAACTGCTGGCCGACCTGAGCAAGAGAAACATCACCGCGGCGACGATCGGCTGGGAGGTGCCGGGGGATTCGGTAAGCTCGGTGATGGTGGACAACGAAGCGGGAGGACGGCTGGCGCTCGAGCATCTCCATCATTTGGGACATCGCAAGATTGCGGTCATCCGCGGACCCAAGATGCTGATCGACAGCGGGCCGCGATGGAAAGGCATTCAGAAATTCGCGAATTCGGTGGGGTTGGAAATGGATCCATCGCTGGTTGTTCAGTTGCCGGATGAATTGGAAGCCAATTCAGGATTCGACGGCGGCTACCGGTTCACCGAAGAATTGCTGGAGCGGAAGAAGAAGTTCACGGCGGTGCTGGCGTTTGATGATTTGACGGCGTTCGGTGCCATCCGCGCGCTGACGAAGGCAGGCATCAAGGTGCCAGAGCAATGCTCAGTCGTGGGCTTCGATGACGTGCCGCTTTCCGCCTTGTCCGCTCCCTCGTTGACGACCGTCCGGCAGCCGCTCGAAGCCATGGGGAACCTGGCGGTGAATCTCGTGGTGGAGGGCATCAAGGCAGGACTGGAGAAACGCGATTGGAGCATTTCGCGGCATAAGATGACGCCGGAACTGGTGATTCGGGATTCCACGAAGGCGGTGGAAGGAGGGAAGGACCTAACGAAGTAACGAAGTAAAGACGCAGGGAACGGGCCCCCTCCCTATGTTTTTCGTAAGTGTAGATTCTAAAGGTGGTCAGAGTCTTTTATTTTCATACAACTGTTGCTTCTTAAGGGGCGCAGCGGGCTGCGCCCCTGCACTCGAAGAGCACCGGGTGAGCTTATTTCTCTGCTGGGAGGAAAGCCTGGGGGGCGTGCAGAAACTGGACGCCGGGAGTTTCTGTCGCCACATGGACACGCTGGAAACGGCCCTTTGGCCCGCCGCTGCCTTTGAAGGTCAGGAGATATTGGTGGCGAAGATGCGTGGCCAGTTCGTCCAAGTACGGCTTGAAGGTAACCGTTTCGTTGAGCCCCAGATAATAGGATTCGGCTCCGGTGGCCTCGGCGAGCCGGCTGAGATCATTCTGGCCGCGGAAGGCGCGAAACCAACGGCGGCTCAAATGCCCGGCATCGGGATAATAGATCGACCAGACATTGATGTTTTCTTTCTGCGCGCGCTCATAGGTGGATTGCAGGTCCGGGCTTTCCGGGAAATTCCCGTGGAAGTAATCGATGCCCGAAGAGATCAGTAGAATGGAACGGCGCTCCGTGGGCCCGGAAGGCAAGCGCTTCATCAGGTCGAGAACGGCGAGATAGGGGCTGGAGAACGAGCCGGGGCCGATGGGAATGCGCAAGGCTTTCGCGGCGAGCTCATGATCGTTGGTGAAATCCTGCGAGACCTGCGCAGCGCCGTTGCGCGCATAAGAAACGGAAATGTAAGTGGTGGACGGCTGAGCGTTGAAGAATTCTTTCAAGTCGTTCCACTGGCTGGCGACGTTGGAATCCAGCGAGTCGTCGATCAGGACGGCCAGATAGAGCTTCTCTCCGTGCCGCCAGTTGGCGATTTGCGAGCGTTCTTTGTTGATGTAGAACTGCACGTCCTCCCGGTTGATTGCCGGAGGTTCGGCATCTTTCTTGCCGAGCGCGGTCACGGTCATGGTGACGTTGCGGGGCTCGGCCGCGGAAGCGCTGGGCGCTAGGGACGTCCACAAGAAAGCCAACAGTCCAGCAAAAAGCAGTATAGCGTTGCGTCTCAACGTGTTCATGTTCCTTCTCCCTTTTTTCTCTAATTTGTTAGATGCGAGGCGGAACTTCAAAGAGGCATAAAGGAAGCGAGACGCATTTTTTCTCTTAAGCGGAAGATTGGGCGGACGATTTCCCTGCTCCAAAACATGAGCGTGGGGTAGTATGCTGCGACGCGGAAAAAGAGGCGGACTACGGTGAGAAATTACGTCGGGGCAATCGATCAAGGAACCACCAGCACGCGGTTCATGGTGTTCGACCAAGCCGGGCGCATCGTTGTGGTCGCACAGAAAGAGCACGAGCAAATCTATCCGAAACCCGGCTGGGTGGAGCATGATCCGCTGGAAATTCTGCGGCGCACCGAAGAAGTCATTGCGGAAGCACTGGCCCAAAGGGGATTGCGCGCTTCGGACTTGGCGGCCGTCGGCATCACCAATCAGCGCGAAACCACCGTCGTATGGGAGTGTAAAACCGGAAAGCCGATTGCCAACGCCGTCGTCTGGCAAGACACGCGCGTTGCCGACGAGGTGAGGCGATTTTCCGCAGCGGGCGGACAAGACCGCTTCCGCGCCCAGACCGGCTTGCCGCTGAGCACGTACTTCAGCGGGCTAAAGCTCCGCTGGCTGCTCACAAACGTTCCCGGCGCGCGAGAAAAAGCCGCGGCAGGCGACCTGCTCTTCGGAAATGTCGATGCTTTTCTTCTCTGGCACCTCACAGGTGGAGCCAAGGGCGGCGTGCATGCCACGGACGTAACGAATGCGAGCCGCACACAGCTCCTAAATATAAAAACACTGGATTGGGACGAAAAGTTGCTGGCGGCATTTGAAGTGCCGCGCGCGATGCTGCCGCAAGTGCGGTCGAGCAGCGAAATTTATGGCGAGGCGACGCTGGGTACTATCGCGGGAGTTCCGGTGGCGGGAATTCTGGGCGATCAGCAAGCGGCCCTGGTGGGGCAGGCGTGCTTCCGCCCGGGCGAGGTCAAGAACACGTACGGCACGGGATGTTTTTTGCTGATGAATACGGGCGAGCGGCTGGTGCCTTCGAATTTCGGCTTGCTCACCACGCTGGCGTACAAACTTGGCAGCGCGCCGGCACATTATGCGCTCGAAGGAAGCGTGGCGATTGCCGGAGCGTTGGTGCAGTGGCTGCGCGACAACCTGGGGATCATTGCGAAAAGTCCAGAGGTGGAGGCGCTGGCGCGAACGGTCGGCGACAATGGCGGAGTGTATTTCGTGCCCGCGTTTTCGGGATTGTTTGCGCCGTACTGGAAAGAGAGTGCGCGAGGGGTGATTGTGGGACTGACGCGATTCGCAAACAAGGGACACATCGCGCGAGCGGTGCTGGAGGCCAGCGCGTTTCAGACACGCGAAGTGATCGAAGCGATGGAAAAGGATTCGCAGATTGCGCTCGAAAGCTTGCGCGTGGACGGCGGCATGGTAGCGAACGAACTGCTGATGCAGTTCCAGGCGGACATCTTGAACCGCGAAGTGGTACGGCCGGTGATTCAGGAAACGACGGCCCTGGGCGCGGCGTACGCGGCGGGGCTGGCGGTGAAATTCTTTTCAGGATTGGAAGAATTGCGCGCGAAGTGGGCTGTGCACCGCACGTGGAAGCCGTGCCTAGCGGAAGCGGAACGCCAGCGGCTTTACCGGCAATGGAACAAGGCAGTGACGCGGTCTTTCGATTGGGTGGAATCGTGAAGGAGGTTTCGATTTATGACTTCACCGTGGCTCGGTGAATTTCTTGGCACGATGATTTTGATTTTGCTGGGCGATGGCGTGGTCGCCGCGGTGCTGCTGAAGCGTTCGAAAGCCGAAGGCAGCGGATGGATGGTGATTTCGACGGGATGGGCCGTCGCGGTGATGGCCGGCGTGTTTACCGCGATCGCGTGCGGAAGCAGCGATGCGCACCTGAATCCCGCGGTGACTCTTGGGTTTGCCATGCGCGACGGACATTTTGCGAAATTTTTGCCGTATCTGGCCGCGCAGGTGCTGGGAGCGATGGCAGGCGCGGCGCTTGTCTGGCTGCATTATCATCCGCATTGGAAGGAGACGGCGGATGCCGGCGCGAAGCTAGGGTGCTTCTGCACGGCACCAGCGATTCGGAAGACGTTTGCGAATTTTCTGAGTGAAGTGATTGGGACGTTCGTGTTGGTTTTCGTGGCTGGAGCGATTTTTTCCAAAAGCGTTGCGGCGGGCGGGCCGGCCGCGGGACTGGGGCCATATCTTGTGGGAAGTCTGGTTTGGGGCATCGGACTTTCGCTCGGCGGCACGACCGGCTACGCGATTAATCCGGCGCGAGACTTCGGGCCGCGCGTCGCGCACGCGATTCTTCCGATTGCAGGCAAGGGCGGGTCCGATTGGGGTTATGCGCCCATTCCAGTGCTGGGCCCGCTAACCGGAGGATTGCTGGCGGGTGCGCTGCTGCGGGTGCTCGGAGTTTAGCGAGGAAGTGGTTTAGAATTTGTTGTGCTGCGGAGCTGCAAGCGCTTGCAGCCTAATGCTTAAATTAGGGGAAACATACATATTATGAGCCTGATGCGCTCCGTTCTGCTGGCCGCTTCGCAAAACCGCTGGCTGCGGGACCATGCTTCGCATTACAAGTTTGTGCGCAGGAGCGTTTCGCGATTCATGCCCGGTGAGACGCTCGAAGACGCGCTCGTTGCGGCGCAAACGCTGCGCGGCAAAAAGATTGGCACAGTTTTCACGCACCTGGGAGAGAACATCAGCGATCGCGCGGAAGCCCAGCAGGTGGCGGATCATTATCTGGAAGTTTTGGAACGCATCCGGCAAAGAGGGCTGCAGACAGAACTTTCTGTCAAGCTGACACAACTGGGTCTGGACCTTTCTCCCGAGCTTTGCTTCGGTCAATTGAAAACCATCATCGCGCGCGCGCCAAAGGAATCCACCGTTTGGATCGACATGGAAGCAAGCAACTATGCCGACGTGACATTGGATTTGTACCGCCGCGCGCTCGGTGAGTTTCCCAATGTAGGCGTGTGCCTGCAGGCTTATCTGTACCGGACCAAAAATGACCTTGCGAAACTGCTGCCACTGCGGCCGTCGATCCGGTTGGTCAAAGGGGCGTACATGGAGCCGCCGGAAATTGCGTTTCCGCGCAAGGGGGACGTGGATGCAAATTATTTTGCGCTGGGAAGAGAGTTGCTGAAAGCCAAGAAAGAAAAATCCTGCGTGCGCGTTGCGTTTGCGACGCACGACGTGGTGATGATTCGCCGACTCTTGGAGAAGGCTCTGCAGGAAGGCTTTTCGAAAGCAGATTTCGAAGTGCAAATGCTTTACGGGATCCAGCGCGGCGAGCAGGAACGACTCGCTGCGGAAGGCTGCACTTCGATCGTGCTGGTGGCGTATGGCACGTTTTGGTATCCGTGGTTCGTGCGGCGGTTGGCGGAGCGCCCGGCAAACCTGTGGTTTATTGCGCGAAACGTGTTCAGCTCGTAGCCTGGGACAAAGCAGATCGCCAGAAATCAACTCCCGGTGACCCAGTCCTTTATCACTGTCGTGGGAAGCGCAAACGTGGACCTGACCACGTTTAACGACGTGTTTCCGCGGCCGGGGCAGACGATTTTTGGAAAGAGCTTTGATCTGGGATTTGGAGGAAAAGGCGCGAACCAGGCAGTGGCTGCGCGCTTGTGTGGGGCCAATGTGGCGATGGTCGCGAAGGTGGGAAACGATCTTTTCGGTCCCGCCACAATCAAGAATTTTGAATCGCAGGGGATTGATGTCAGTTGTGTGGGAATTGCGGAGGGCGTTTCCAGCGGCGTCGCGCCGATTTTTGTGGACCCCAGCGGTGAGAACCGCATCATCGTAGTGAAAGGCGCGAACGACTTGCTGGCTCCCGAAGATGTGGATGCAGCGGCGCACCTTTTGCAAAAAGCCAACGCCATTGTGCTGCAATTCGAAATTCCTCTGCGCACCGTGTATCACGCGGTGCAATTCGCGAAGGCCAAAGGGATCCGATGCATCGTGAATCCCGCGCCGGCACAGCCCGTGGATTTTGTGCAACTCCGCGGCGTGGACTATTTCATTCCCAACGAGAGCGAGGCGGAAACGATCACCGGGATGCCCGTGCATACGGCGGGCGACGCGAAAGAATGTGCGCGGTATCTGCTCGAACAGGGCTTACGATGCGTCGTCATCACGCGCGGTGAGCGCGGCTGCCTTTTGGCGAACGAAGAAGGTGCGGAACTCGTGCCACCATTCCAGGTTGACTCCGTGGATACAACCGGCGCGGGAGACGCGTTTATTGGCAGCTTTGCCGTGTTTTTGGGGGAAGGTCACCCGGAGAAGGAAGCACTTCGGCAGGCGAGTTTGTACGCGGCGCTTTCCACCATGAAGGTGGGGACGCAAAAGTCGTTTTGGAGCCGGGCGGAATTCGAGAAAGAGTGGCAAAAACGGCGCGCGCGCCTATAAACGCGCATCGCCAAGATGATAAGATGAGATACCGATGTAGTTTCTCTGATCCTGTTCAGGAATTCCATGACTCTGAGGGACAAGTCGCCCGTAATCCGTGATGCGAGCTTTAACCGGCCTTCGGCTTCGCCGCCGAGCGCGTTTTCTCCCTCCGACACTGCGATTGCGCAATACGGAGGACACGAACTGCAGCCCAACCGCGGCATTCCGCTGAATTTGGATTGGATCGACGCGGTGCGCGTCAATACCAGTGCCGTCGAGCGCCGCGCACAGACACTGGTCACGCGGCGGACGGTGAAGAAGGAATGGCAGGCGGCGTGGCTGCTGCGCGCGATTACGTGCATGGACTTGACGACCCTTTCCGGTGACGACACAGACGAGCGCGTGCGCCGGTTGTGCGCAAAGGCGCGGCAGCCGATTCAGCAGGAACTGGGGCAAAAACTGCGGGTGGAAAGCCTCGGGATTAAAGTGGCGGCCGTGTGCGTGTATCACACGTTTGTGGAAACGGCCCGACGAGCCGTCGAAGGCAGCGGGATTCATGTGGCGGCAGTGTCGACGGGATTTCCGGCGGGACTCTCCCCGCTGCAAGAGCGAGTGAATGAAATTCGCCGGTCGGTTGAAGCCGGGGCGGATGAGATTGACGTGGTGATCACACGCGCGCACGTTTTCAGCGCAAGGTGGCAGGCGCTTTACGACGAAATTGCGACGTTTAAAAATGCTTGCGGGCCAGCACACTTGAAAGTGATCCTAGGCACCGGGGACTTGCAGACCTTGCGCAACGTGGCGCATGCGAGCTTAGTGGCGATGATGGCCGGAGCAGACTTCATTAAAACGTCCACCGGAAAGGAAGCAGTGAACGCGACGTTGCCGGTGAGTTTAGTCATGGTGCGGGCAATTCGCGAGTACGCGCAAGAGACGGGGATGGCCGTGGGCCTCAAGCCGGCGGGAGGGATTCGAACGGCAAAGCAAGCTCTGGAATGGTTGGCGCTGATGAAAGAAGAGCTGGGCACATCGTGGATGAAGGCGGAGTTGTTCCGCTTTGGCGCGAGCGCGATGCTTGCGGATATCGAGCGGCAGCTTGAGCATTTTGCTACGGGACGTTATTCGGCAGATTATCGTCATCCGATAGCGTGATGACGAGCGCTGTGGTGGGATGATGATGAAGGGGCCAAGAAAAAGTCAGTGAGCATCGTCGAAAAATTCATGACCATGGAGTACGGTCCCGCGCCGGAAGATCCGCGCGAGGCGATGGCGTGGCTCGACGTTCATCAGCGCCGCTTTGGCCATTTCATCAACGGAGAGTGGCAAGCGCCAGCGGCGGAAACTTATTTTGATACGGCCGATCCTTCTACGGGAGAGAAACTGGCAACGATCGCGCAAGGTTCGGCGGAGGACGTTGATCGCGCGGTGAAAGCGGCTCGCGCCGCGTTGCCCACGTGGCAAGCCCTCACCCCTCACGCACGTGCGCGTTACCTTTACGCATTGGCCCGCCAGGTGCAAAGGCATTCGCGCCTGCTCGCGGTCCTTGAAACGTTGGACAACGGCAAGCCGATTCGCGAGAGCCGCGACATTGATATTCACCTCGTGGCGCGCCATTTTTATCACCACGCGGGCTGGGCGCAGCTTCTGGAGCAGGAGTTTCCCGGTTACGCGGCTTGTGGCGTGGTGGGTCAGATTATCCCATGGAATTTCCCATTGCTGATGCTGGCGTGGAAAATTGCGCCGGCTCTGGCCACCGGGAATACGTTGGTTTTGAAGCCCGCAGAGTTTACGCCCCTGACCGCGCTGGCCTTCGCGCACATTTGCCAGGAAATCGAGCTGCCCTCGGGGGTGGTAAACATCGTCACAGGAGATGGCTCAACGGGCGAAGCGCTGGTGAAGCATCCCGACGTGGACAAGATCGCATTCACCGGGTCGACCGAAGTGGGCCGTGCGATTCGCAAGGCCACGGCGCAGAGCCACAAGAAACTCTCGCTCGAACTCGGCGGCAAATCACCCTTCATTATTTTTGAAGACGCGGATCTCGACGGGGCGGTCGAGGGCCTGGTCGACGGAATCTGGTTCAATCAAGGGCAGGTCTGCTGTGCGGGTTCGCGCCTGCTCATGCAGGAGAGCATCGCAGAGAAATTGATTGGCAAGGTTCAGGATCGCATGAACACGCTGCGCATTGGTCCGCCGCTGGATAAAGCCATCGACATCGGCGCGATTGTGGCACGCGTGCAGCTCGAGCGCATCCAGCGCCTGGTCGAACAAGGCGTAGCGGAAGGCGCAACGTGCTGGCAGCCATCGATTCCGCTTCCTTCGCGGGGACTGTATTTTCCGCCGACGCTCTTGAGCAACGTGCATCCGAGTTCCGTCGTGGCGCAGCAGGAGATTTTTGGTCCGGTGCTGGCGGCGATGACATTTCGAACGCCGCGCGAAGCGGTCGAACTAGCGAACAACACCGTGTACGGACTCGCTGCCTGCGTGTGGAGCGAGAGCATCAACGTCGCCCTGCATGTTGCTGCGCAACTGAAAGCTGGCGTGGTTTGGGTGAATTGCACGAACCTTTTCGACGCGGCTTGCGGTTTCGGCGGCTACCGCGAAAGCGGCTTTGGCCGCGAAGGCGGGCGCGAAGGCTTGCTGGAATACCTCGAACCGGCATGGTTCAAGCAGGCGCCGCCGGTTCACGCGACGCCGCTTGCGATCGAACACCCGCCGGAAGCGGTGGCAGATTTTTCTGCGCCGCCGATCGACCGTACGGTGAAGCTCTACATTGGCGGCAAGCAAGCGCGGCCGGATTCCGGCTACAGCATGGCGGTGCGAGCGGCGGACGGCCGCGTTCTCGGTGAAGCACCGCTCGGCAATCGCAAAGACCTTCGCAACGCAGTGGAGGCTGCGCGCAAGGCGGAGGGCTGGAGCAGGGCCTCGGCGCAAAATCGCGCGCAAGTGTTGTATTACATTGCGGAGAATCTCTCGCAGCGCGGCGAAGAAATCGCGGGACGGTTGTCTGCCGTGGTAGGAAAGAAACAGGCAGAGGCGGAAGTTAGCCGCGGCATCGAGCGCACTTTTTCCTACGCAGCGTGGACGGACAAATTTGATGGCGCGGTGCACAATCCGCCTTTCCGCAACGTCGCCCTCGCGATGAAGGAACCCATCGGCACGGTGGGCATCCTCTGTCCGGCGGATACTCCACTGCTTGGCTTCCTGTCGCTGGTGATGCCAGCGATTTGCACGGGCAACACAGTGATTGCGATTCCCTCCGAAAAATATCCACTGATTGCAGGCGACCTGTACCAGGTCTTCGACACGAGCGATCTGCCAGGAGGAGTGGTAAACATCGTGACTGGCCGCACCACTGACCTGCTGAAAACGCTAGCGGAGCACGACGATGTGGACGCCATCTGGAATTTCACTGACGAAGCGAGCGCCGCGACTGCAAAGGCACTGTCCATTGGAAATCTGAAGCAGGTGTTCACCAACGAAGGCCGCGCCATCGACTGGTTCGACGCAAGGCAGGGCGAGGGCAGGTGGTTCCTCCACCACTCTGTGCAGATCAAAAATATCTGGGTGCCGTACGGGGAATGAGCGGTCGATTGCGTTACCAACCATTCTGTTTGAAAAGTTAGCTTGGTTCCGTGGCGGGGGCCACACCCAGCGGCGGCACTTGCCCACCTGATGGCTGACCGATTGGGCCTAATCGTTGGGATAAACAACTAAGAATTCCAACAAAAAACTTTAAAAATCATCGGCTCTAGAATCTAGACTTAGCTGCTAGCGACGATTTTCGAACTTTTCCGCACTTTTGAACCACTCCTTTCAGCTGTAAAGCCTGAATTAAGTCGAATGGTCCCACTCCTCCTACCGGCTGCCCAACGGGGATTCTGGGCCTCTTGGGTGATTATTTTTCACATATCTGGCGTTTCGTGATAGTATTTCAAGAACAGTGATCGAATTTCACGTCTTGCAGTTCCTGGTGAATCACCATTCGGGTGTAAACAATTCACAGTTATCAACAATGAGTGACCATAAATCAGAAGCGGTGAAGGATTTTCGCGGTCGCCCACTTCCGGAGCCTGGACGGCTTGCTGGGTATGGTGCCCTAGTTGAGAAGTACAGACTCGCTGTCCCATTGCCCACACAATTGGCAGCTATCGGCGAACGCCACGTGAAAAGCTCCAGCGGTGAATGGCAAGTCCTGACACCGAGACATCAACCGGAGGACACGCTCGCCGGGCACTTAACCTTTGCTCTCAAGCGGGAAGGTGTTGATCTCGGCGTTTTAAGTGCGCTGTTCGAGGTTGTCCCAGAAGAGGAAATCGCACGTTTGGTCCTCGAGACACCGACGGGGGCCTATTCACGTCGAATTTGGTTCCTCTATGAATGGCTGACTGGGCGGCGACTCAAAATCGACGATCTGGGCAAGGTTCGAGCCGTTCCAGTGATTGATCCCGAATTGCAGTTTGGCTTATCGGAAGGCATTGCAATCGCGCGACAAAAGGTCACGAACAATTTGCCTGGCACACCACAGTTTTGTCCTCTCGTTCGGCGCACGCCGGAGCTGGAACGAAATCGACAATCTGGACTTGATGAGCGTGCAAGGGAGATTTCGGGACAGACGCCTGCGGACATTCTTGCGCGCGCCGCTGCTTTTCTTTTACTGAGCGACAGCAAATCGTCTTTCCAAATTGAAGGTGAACAGCCGCCAGCACAGCGCATTGCGCGTTGGGGACAAGCGATCGCGGAGGCCGGGCAGGTCGAACTGAGTCGCGCAGAGTTAGAGCGGCTGCAGCGCATTGTTATTGGAGATACCCGCTTTGTGCACCTCGGTCTGCGCGTCGAGGGGGGCTTTGTCGGTGACCGTAATCGGCGTAGTGGTGAGCCTATCCCGGAACACATAAGCGCACGGGCGGAGGATTTGCCGAGTCTCGTGGACGGAATCGTTGCCTTCGATAGCCTGGCGGTCAAGGGCAAGCTGGAGCCTGTTGTTGCGGCGGCGACGATCGCGTTCGGATTCGTCTATGTGCACCCGTTTGAAGACGGCAATGGACGTCTGCATCGATGGCTCATCCACCACGTGCTTGCTCGTGGCGGTTTCAATCCGCCCGGTGTTGTGTTCCCCGTCAGCGCGGTCATCCTCCGAAAAATCGATGCGTATCGACGCGTTTTAGAGTCTTATTCCAAACCATTACTAAAGCTCATTGACTGGCGGCCGACTCCTACTGGGAACGTTGAGGTACTCAATGACACCGCAAGTTTTTACAGGTATTTCGACGCCACGCAGCACGCGGAATTCCTGTACCAGTGCGTTCGAGAAACTGTCGAGGAGGATCTTCCGCGCGAGGTGAAGTACTTGGAGTCGTATGACCGCTTCGTCGGAAGAGTGCAGACGTTATTCGATGTGCCAAACAGCAAGCTGGATCTTCTATGGCGATCCCTGCAGCAGAACGAGGGAAGATTCTCCAAGCGCGCGCGCGCAAAGGAGTTTGCTGCGTTGACTGACAGCGAGGCAGTGGCCATCGAGAAAATGTTTCGCGAAGCCACTGGGTCAGAGTAAAGCGTAAGGCCACTTAGCGAACGCATCGTCGTGGACTTCTTCGTCGTGTGCTGGAACTACTAGACAACCCGTTGAGCCCGAGGTGGTCACTTACGTAGCCGGGCATTGTGTCACTCATGTCTCCGAGCCCGACCCCAATTGAAGAATGGTCGGCCCTGGCAGACGATTTTCGAACTTTCCGTCTCGAACTGAAAGCGGACGGCGCTGTCAGCGAGAGTGTTGCGGTGACGGTTCGTCGAGGGCAGGAGGAAGCCTGAACAGCATTGGCGGCGTATTCGTGGCGGAAGGGTGGCCGTTCGCGTCTTTAATGCGCAAAATTCTCAAAATTCTGGGCGATTGGAAGAATTGGAAGAAACTGCGACTTGACTCATAGGTATGAGTAAGATATGCTCAGCACATGAGCAAGCGACTACAGGTGATTCTTCAAGATCCAGAATATCGAGAGATCCAGCGCGTCGCGCGCTCCCGTCACATGTCAATTGCGGAATGGGTTCGACAAGCCCTCGACCTGGCGCGCCGGGGGGAGCCTAGGGGCAGTATGGGGAAGAAGCTAGAGACCGTCCGACGGGCCGCGCAATGCGAATATCCCGTCGGCGATCTCGATCGCATGCTCGCCGAGATTGAGGCAGGATATATAGCCGGTTCGCACCCGTGATTTTGGTTGACTCCAACATCCCGATGTATCTTATTGGCTCGCCTCACCCCCACAAGACGGATGCCCAGCGCTTGCTTGAAAAACTGATTGCCGACCGAGAGCGTCTGGTGACCGACGCGGAAGTGTTGCAGGAGATCCTGCACCGCTATGTGGCGATTGATCGCCGCGACGCAATCCAGCCTGCTTTCGACGCCCTGCTTGGGGTTGTCGATGAGGTGCTCATTGTGGACGGTAGGGCAGTGGAACGTGCAAAACAGATTGTTCTGGGATATCGGCAACTGTCTGCTCGCGACGCTCTACATCTCTCAGTTATGGAACAAAATGGAATCCGCCAGATCGCGAGTTTCGACTCGGGCTTCGATGCGTTCCCGGGTATTGCCCGTTTGTCGTAGAGCGTAGGTGGGGCCCACGCCAACCGAATGTAGCATTCCTGCCTTTTACCTCACAGTCGGAAAGTTGAGTTCTGGCCGTAGCAAATAGATTTAAACATGTGGAAGCGTCGCTGAATCAGTACAGATTAGGTTTCTGTGGCGACCGCTTCTGTCTGATCCGACTCACGATGTGGTGCTAGAAGCCGCGGTCAACGGTCGGGCCGACCTGCTTGTCACGTTCAACCAAGCAGACTTCGCGGCTGCGGCAAAGCTCTTGCGGTCCAGAGCCGAGAGCGAGGGAAGATTCTGATGCGTGCGGGCAAAGAAGCACCACGAGAGGGCGACGAAATGTTCTGACCGTTTGATCTTCTGGCCACGCGGCGACGTATGAGCATTCGAATGGCAGTCTTACGCCTTCAAAACGTGATTGTGGTTTTTCTCCACAAAGATTCGAGCTACGTGGCCGCCGCTTTTGCCTGGGGGCACCGTTGCCTGGCCGCCTCAAGGCGCGCTCGAAGGGTCTGCACGTCCTCATCCATTTCCCCGATGAGTGGGTAGAGGACCGCCATGGATGCGATGTCCTCTTTGTACCGATGGCATTGGCGTTCATAGGTGGCGCGAGTCTTCGAGCACACCAGTGTCTGGGGCGACCCTGCCCGTTCCGTCACGTGCGTCATGTCCAGGCGATGACGGTCGATCTGTTGGTGCAGGTGCTGGCGGCGCTCCTGCTTTACGCGGAAGCGATGCGTTTGGCTGGCAGGATCAAGAGCGAAGGCCTGCAGTTCACGACAATCATCACATTGGCAGGCAATCTTCACGTCTAGCCGCCAGTCCTTGGGCGATTCGGGAGGTTGCTCGCTGCGGGCCAGCAGGAACTCGGCGGAATGAGCCCATAAGCGCTGGAACTCCTTATCGCGGAGGACGGCATCGCTGTTGCGCTCGCGCAGGAGTTGAAGAGCTGACACAATCAGCTTGGCGGGATTAAACACCTCGGGATTTGCGACTATCGCCTTGCAGCTCGCATCGCGAAGAGTGCTTGCGTTCAACGCTGCAAGCGTTTCCAGGAGATCCACGACTGTAGTGCCGTGCACAGGCTTGGCCTTTTGAGTCCGCCGCCAATCCCGATCCGGGTGGTCCGGCTGGCGCTGTTTAAGATCCGGTAATGCCCCCACAACGGCTGCGGCGATCTCCCGCAGTGCCGCAATCCAACCTGCGGTTGGCTCCAATCCTGATTCGCGGGTTAACCGCGATAGAAGGTCCACACAAGCCGCAGGAAAGGTGCGCATATTTTCAATCACCAGGTGCGACAGGAGCTGGCCCGTCTGCATTGGGTCTAGCCACCGAACATTGGCGGCAAGGACCTTGTTTTCGCTGCCATCGTATTCTCGCGTCACAACCCCGGCGATGAATCGTTCGAGCAGCGGCGCGTCGGCCAGTTGCCCAAGGAGCGCGATCATGTCGCTCCGGTCCGCCTCTTTGTACCTTTGGCGATGACCGTTATTTCCGCTGGCTTCCCACACAGCAATAATCCGCTCGGCTATGGAATGCACCGTTTGTCGATCCGTAGCTGGCGCCGACAGAGAATTTGAGGCCTGGACCCGATCTTTGAAGTAGGGCAAAGCAGCAGCGGGGCCGGCCTGAAGCAGTACGTCTACAAAACGATCTTGCGGCCAAATGACCAATGCAGCGCGATGGTAGGAACGCTCGAAACTCGCGCCTTCGTTACCACTGGCTTCCGTCAGCCGCTGTTGGTCGGGTGCCTCACTATCCAGCGCACCGGCGGGCAGGATTTCACCGTCCTCAACCGGCAGCGACCCGAATTCCACGGCGCGGTCATCCGTGTCCATCTATTGATCGATGTGTCGCCAACTATCGACAACTTCAATCACCTCAAATTCCTCGTCACCGGTCGCAACGTCCTCGGCCATATCGTTCTTGTCGTAATGCCGTCTGCATCGGCGAGCGCGCCCATAATCCGGATCGAAATAAGGTTAAGGAGGGCGCATGGCACGTCAAGCAAAGAAGCGCGGAGCAGGTGCGGCGGAGGCCGCGGAAGCCAAGGTCTTTATGACCGGGCGGAGCCAAGCGGTAAGACTCCCAAAAGAGTATCGCGTGCCCGGCGACAGCGTTTATGTGAAGCGCCTGGGCAGCGGCATTCTCCTTCTGCCCAAGACTGGTGACCGCTGGGCCGGACTCTTCGCGGCGCTCGATCAGTTTCCCCGCGATTTCACGTTTCCTCGCGATCACCGCCCGCAGAAGCGCGCCAGCCTCGAAACGCTTTTCGATGAGAAATAAGGAACAACAGGCGTATACCTCCTCGATACGACGGTATGGGTCGATCTCAACAGTCGATCTCCTGCGCACCAATTCACCGGCTATACGTCACAAGCTCCTCGCTCATAGCAAAAGCAAGATCGGCCTCTCCATCATCACCTTGTGCGAACTGCAGTACGGGATCGAGCGTCACGCAGTCCGTCAACCACATCTTCGGGCGCGCCACGAACATTTGCTCTCCGAGATGGTGGCGCCATTCGACGTATTCCAGCTCGACGACCGTGTAGTGGACACCTACGGGAAAGTGCGGGTCGCCGTCGCGAGGTCGCCGATTGGAGTGCTCGATACCTTCGTCGCGGCCCAGGCGCTCAGCCTTGGGGCTACTCTGGTAACCAGCAACAGCAAAGAGTTTCAGCGCGTGCCTGGTCTCATGGTTGAGGATTGGCGATAACGGATTATTTGCCCGCGGCTCCGAGGCATGCGTTCGGCTAGCCGAACATTTGTCGGTGGAAATGAACATCGGCTGGCTCTCCGCCAACAAGGTCGACGACCGCAGTGGCGGCTGGGCTCAAAGGTAGGGATTCACAGGATGAGCGACCCGGCACATAGGTAACAGATCATACCGGACACATAGGTTCAGAACTCCTGACATGGTTTGCCCGAAAGCGGTCCGCTTTTTGCTTCAAGACAGGGGGATGAGACCACATAATGCATTTGCAGCTGGGTGCCTGGGAACAGCGTGCTTGCTTTGTTGAGTGCGTCACAAAGGGATTCGAGGACACGCGACCGATGTCGCGAACTGAGCGGGGTTAGCCTTACCCAAAGTTGGTCATCGGTAGGCTCAATGTCCGCTGTATTGTGCCTCTCGAAAATGTCGAAATATCTGAGTGGATGAGGGTTGCACTTCCTTCATAATTCTCGCTGATGCTCATTTTTCTCACGACACTCCTCGCGCCTCTGCGCTCGATCTTCCGATCGCGTGCCGCCCTCGAGCTCGAGAACCTGGCTCTGCGCCACCAAAATCGGTGTACTTCAGAGATCTGCAGCAAAGCTCCTGAAATTGACCTCCGCCGACCGCCGGTTGTGGCTCTGCCTGTCCCACCTCTGGCACGACTGGCGCTCGGCACTGGCCATCGTCAAACCCGAAACAGTCCTTGCCTGGCATCGTGCCGGCTTTCGCTTGTTCTGGACCTGGAAGGTGCGGCACGGCCAACCGGGACGACCTGTCATTTCGCGCGAGGTCCGAGAGCTGGTCCGCAAGATGTGCCGGGAGAACCCCACTTGCGGTGCACCCCGCATCCACGGCGAACTTCTCAAACTCGGCATCGACGTCGGAGAGAGCAGAGTCAGCAACTATATGCTGCCCTCTCGCAAACCCCCATCGCAAACCTGGCGCACATTCCTGGAGAATCACACAAAGCAACTGGTTTCGGTCGACTTCTTCACGGTGCCTACGATCCGCTTCCAAGTACTCTACTTGTTTCTGGGGTTGGCCCATGACCGACGTCGCATCCTGCACTTCCATGTGACCGCTCATCCGACCGCGGCGTGGACCGCACTGCAACTGCGGGAGCATTTCCCTTTGAGCAACTCCCGCGCTTCCTGCTCCGCGACCGCGACGCTATTTTTGGCAATGACTTCCGAAAACATGTGCGAGGCATGGGCATCTGCGAAGTTTTGTCTGCACCGCGCGCGCCTTGGCAGCGAGCCTATGTCGAACGGGCGATTGGCACCGTTCGCCGCGAGTGCCTCGATCATGTGATCGTCTTCCAGGAAAGCTCGTTACGACGCATCCTAAATTCGTCGCACTTACAAGCACCGTCACCCAAAAATCCTGCCACAGTTGGTCCACAGTCGGTCCACTACTCAGCCGGATGAGAATTCTTCGTACCCTCCGCGTGAGGCTCACGCGGAGCAGTTGCGCATCCTGCGCTGCGGTCGCGATTTAAGTACGGCAAACCGGCAACAGCACAACAGCAGACTGGTCCGCGCCAGTATGCTCCGAGCTAGATTGTCTCCGCCTCGCTCCTCCAATTTCCATCGTCAGAGAGCGAAGCGTTGCTGCTTACGTAGTTCGTCCGCTCAGCGTGACCGTCCTGGAACTGAGCACATTCGGGCGTGCTGACATTTTGTCCAGGAAGAGGACCAAATTTTTGGACCCGGGAGCGGCGGCGGACGGAACTAGCAAAGCCTCGTAGCCCCGTTTTCTCGCTTCAGCAGCAATCTGCCTCGTTGCATTCACGTCGCTGCCGGTCAGAGAACCCTCTGCGATCCCACTTTTCTGAAGAACATCCGCGTCGGTGAAATCGAGAACGGCTTCCAATTTCACTTCCAATTCGTAAACCCACCACGCGCCTTCCGGGAATTGGTCGGGATCAACTCCGCGCTGTCTTAAACCTCTCGCGACTTCCTTGGTGGCGCTCGTGGCCTCAAGTGACGTGTAGAGCGCGCCAAACTCATTTGGCGGATTGAAACGGCCGCCGGCTTTCAAGCTTCTGGTTGTCGCTAACGGGTCTAAACCTTCACGAACAACGCGGAACACGACTGCCGAAAGAGGAGACCGGGGTAGGTCCGGAGGAAGGGCCAATTAGATGTAGACTCCCTCTTGAACGGCTCGGAGATCCGCCGACACGCGGTCAAATTCTCTTCGGATCAGCAGGTCGATGGGCTTCTCGCCCTGGAGGGCGGGATTGGTATGGCACAAATAGCTCCGAATGGCTTCGTCATTCGGGAGCGTTTGTTCAAGCAGGGCAACAATCTCAAGAAGCCTTTCCAGTTCCCGGGTCCGACGGGGGCGTGTTCCTTTGAGCCAACGATGCGCCGTTCGAGCAGAGACGTTTAAGATTCGGCTGAGAACCTCTTGCGATACTCCCAAGAGCCGGACGACTTGAGAGAGGCTGCGCGACCGGCCATGCCGAGTAGTTTTGGGTGTGCCCAGGCTGTTCAAATGTTTGAGCAAGGTCGCGGGCTGCATTTTGGAATCAAAGAGCACCAGCACCGGCGCTGGCCGCGTTTGGCGAAGAACTTCTACAACCTCTTTTCCATCGACCTGGGGCATGCGAACATCCATCAAAACGATGTCCGGCCGTTCCTCCTTCACCTTTTCAAGATCTTTCAAGGATCGGACAGACCGTACTTCAGCGAAGCGAGCGAGGACTCCCTCGGACGGCGGGTGCGTACCCTCCTCTTTCAGGGCCACTGCCCTTACCGGCATACCACCTCCTCACGAACCGACATCCTCACCGTAAGAATAGATGGGTGCTACGGCTCTGTCAAGACAGTGTCCGGACACAAACAGCGCTCGGGATTCGAACCGAATTTTCGGCAGGTCGGGCCGTTCCGCCATCATCCCCCGAGTACCCAGCCCCGCGTCTTGTGCGCTGTATGGGTAGGCGTGGCCACGCTTGCCAACAACCTGATTCCCTGGTGCGATGCTAAAGGTCATTCGCCGAGGAACACTCCTATCTGCTGATTTCAAAGGAGAACCACTCCGAAGATCTCACCCCCGGGGCTCCGCCACTTCTATGGATTTGAACCGTCAACCTCCTGGTCAGAACTAGCAAGTAAAAATCCCTAAGCCATCGTCCTAGCGTCCCTTACGGGATTTGGAACGGCCAAAAGCCCCCTCAATTTCACAACCATTCGCAACCCGCAACAATAGTTTGCCGTCAGAACCAAAGAAAAGATATAAATGGAAAATGAGATTGGTTGCGGGGGCCTGCAACCGGAATTTTGCTGATTGTACCGATCAGATTCGAACTGATTCAACGCAAAGCGTAGCCAGTATGTTTCAGGCCACATGCCGCCGAAACGGCCACGGCACCAACTGACTGACGATTTCCGGACTCTCCTCGGCATTCAAGGCGATGAGGCGCGCGCTAGGAGGGTGTCGGAGAGAACAAATCTTCGACGAAGAATCAATAACTTGCAGACGTACCTCTGTCCGTAACTTATTGATTTCACGTACGACAACATCTATTCCCGACAGGCTCCTAGACGCAAAATAGCCTGTTGCTTCTACGCTGCGCTTGTGACATAGTACGTACTATCACTACATTATGGAGGGGTCATGGAAAAGCCTGTTTCTGCCACTGATGCCAACCGTAAGTTCTCGAAGCTCCTCCGAGCCGTCCGTGAAGGAAAGGGCTATGTGGTGACCTCACATGGCAAGGCGGTCGCCAGGATTGTGCCTGCCGAGAAGGACAGCGGCGTGACGCGAGGTGCTAAAGTTGCTCTCTTGAAAAGGCTGGGGGCTGAGCCCGTGATTAAGAT